>Ga0160502_100189_pt1 | contig 73107 bp, 59 predicted proteins | sample DIDnMG_14_FD_108237 | JGI IMG/M metagenome (GOLD analysis project Ga0160502, IMG submission 108237) | Enriched soil microbial communities from UW Madison campus, WI, USA - DID2933_E24_Xylan MG | ecosystem: Environmental > Terrestrial > Soil > Unclassified | place: USA: Madison, Wisconsin... | reverse complement strand
CTCCTTTATAACTATGGGTTTCTTTTTGCGCATCAACGATAACATTTTCTCTTAAGCAAAAATCTATTTTATGGTTATTCTCAATAGATTTTTTTATTAGAGACACGGCTCTTTCAGTCTTTAAGAATTCATTTAAATCTTTCTGGGTAAGATTTAATTTAAACTCACTTAAATCAATATATCCGTTATTTGCTAATTCTTTTTTTCGATTAAATCAGCATTAAGAAATATACCGGCATTATATTTTTTCGAAAAAGAATCAAACAGCGTGCTTTTTCCCGAACCGTTTGGTCCCGCGAATAACCGTAATCTTGCCTGAGACATATTATTTTCTTTCTAGAACCATTCCTTTTCTCAATGCTGATACATCAATCAAAGGCTTTGAAATTTTTCTTATAACCCTTACGGATCTGTCTGGATTGACGGCAATAATTTCGTGATCGCGAATAACTTTAATGGTAAGGCCTAAAGCTATAGAGCTTCGTATAGCTTTAGAGGAAGCTATTTTTGCAGAATCTAACAGTACGCTATCCTCTTTAGAAGACAGCATTGTTTTTCTTCTCTTGCTATAAGCGCCGATATGCCTTCTTTTGTTTTTCATAATTCAACTTTGTTCAAAAATACGAAATAAGAATTAGTATAACAAGCATAAAATAAGGGCTTTTGGAAATCCCATCTCTTTCTAAAACAGGGATTTTCAAATACATCACTTTCCCAACGACTACTCTATCACCGCCCAAAACAAAAATAAAGTCAATCTACAAGAATAACTAACTAACTAAGTAACTAACTAACTAACTAACTAACTAACTAACAAAAAAACTTGAATTTTACATTGAGTTTGATACTTTTGTATAAGTAATGTCATGCCAGCCGTCATTTAGTAATTCATTGTGCTTTTTAACATAGATAGGATAGTTTTTATAACCATTAGATTCCACTAAATTTACAGCTTCATTTTTACCTGATTTTGTATATGACAGCTCAACTTGTGTTTTGTTTATTTTCAACTCCATAATTTCTCCCTCTTTCTCAAGTGTTCTTGAACAATTCACCACCTCATACTGATAAGGAATTTTTACCCTGGAGTATAACTCGACAATGGACAATTCTCTATTGAAAAATGATTTACGCCTCATTGGCTTATCCAGAAAATCATGATATTGTGAATTCTCAAACCAAGCAAAGTCGATTAAATTAAAAACAGTTGAAGAATTATTTTCCAGTATCTTCACAGAAAACCCTCCCAGATTTTTATTAAAATTCTGCCACATAAAAGCAAGCCAGGTATAAAATAAGCTCTCTGAAAGTTCACAAAATAAATATTCTTGGTCGTCATTTTGGTATTCTTCAAATATTCTCCAGTCAAGGAGGTCGTACAGTTCATAAAAGTTACCAAAATCCGGGTCAGTATCGTAAGTACCCTCTATCGATGCCAGAAGGACAACCAAGTTGAATTGTCCAGAGCCTCTCCAAAATTCAAGATGGGTATCTTGACTTGGAATGTGCACTAATTGTGCATAGCTCTCATAATCATATTTTTGATTTATTCTTTTAAAAATCTCCAGCAGGCGGGGTGTTTCACTTTTAAAATGTTCAGTCAGGATTATGATGTTGTTTTCCACAATACCGTTGTAATTCTGAAGAGTTTTAAAATATTCTAGTAGTTGATCAAACATTATTGAGGGCTTTTTTTTTTAAAATTTCAATCATTTATTTAACATCTCAGCTGTCATTTATAGTGTAAGTTTATTTTATTAACACCTGGTATTTGGCCGCTTTTTCATCGTTATAGTATGGATACTGGGGGCAGGTTCATCAGAAACATAAGTCTAAAAAACTCCGTTGTTGTTTTCAAATATACTGATTCTTTGACAGTTTTTCCTTCCTGCTTAAGCCATCCGTAAAATCGTACTGCAAAAACCGTATAAACCCCTATTCCACTCTATTTATTTTTTCATTACCTTTAAATAGCTGTATAAAAGACATTTACATAAAGAATCTAGACAGCAGCCTGCCCATACCATGCGAACCTGATTCATAAACCAGAACTAACCAAACTCTAAACATATGACAATAGGAATCATCGGAATTGGAAGCCTGACCCTGGAACTGGCCTTCAGAGCCTCTAAGGCGGGATACAGTGTTACCGTGCATAACCCTAAAGGAAATTCACTGGTGCGCGAAACCATTGAAAAAACAGACAGCATCAGGCTGGGCACCCTGCATCAGGCTGCCGGTACAGATCTCATCGTATTCTTTATTCCCAAAAGCGATCTGGAGCAGGTCCTCTCACAACTCCCTGATATGAGCGGTAAAACCGTGGTGCACACCAGCGGGCTGGTCTTTGATCCAAAATCACTGCTTGCAGGACTACGCTGCGCGGTAACCTATCCTATAACCGCATCACTGCTCCCGCAAGCCCATGTCGTGAAACTTTTCAAACCCCTGAAGCTGGACAATAACAATACCTTACCCGAAAGGGATGAGATCTTCTATCTTGCCGGCCATGCGCCTTCGGGGCTCAAGGTAAAGACGTTTTTAAAGACACTGTATTTCAATGCCCGTGATCTATCGGGCAGGCTCAGACTCGGTGATGCTGGATTAAGTAACGAGAATTTCATCCTGCCGCCGGCAGGCCGCTCCTGATATACCCTTTGCACCAGGTTTGCTCAAAATGCGGCTCAAAAATTCGATCACGTTTGGATAATATTCTGGCTTTTGCTGATAAAAAAAGTATTTCCTTAAAATAAAATTCTGTAAAAGAAAAAAGAGAAAAAGAAAGCCTTTAACAATAGGATCTCAGCGAATGAAAATGCTATAAGTCCCGCAGGGTGCCATGGCGAGGCACGAGATATGGCATTATGCGCATTTTCATTGGCTGATATTCTTACATTTGCCTGCTTTTTCCTTTTTGCATACTTACTTTGAACATCAAAAAAGGCAATAAGACTGTTAAATACCAGCTCGTAACTTTCTTTGCTGTTTTTGAGTACCTATATTAAGGGACAGATTTTTGATCTTAATAGACTCGCCGGCCAGACACATTTCCTTACAACAGGCAAATATTTTGTCAGGTCCGTGATCTCCAATTGCAATAGCTTCACTGCCAGATAAAATAATTCCAGACTCATCCTTTTTTCTTTTTCTTCACCACCAAATGCTTCAATGCAGGATCATTCAAAAGCCTGTCCATCTCGGTATAGATAATTTCCTGCACATCACGTCTGATCTGGGCAAAATTCTGCTGGATCATCGCGTTATCAAGTTTTCTCACGGGCGGAATTTCGGCATAGCCTTCCTCCTCCTTTCTTAACGCCTCATGGTCGTTTATAATCTCGGAATGAAAGATCTTTAACTCTATTTTAGAGTCCGGATTGTCCGCCGTCATCCCCACAAATTCTCCTGAACTGAGTGATGAAATCTTCGACGAAGGCACGGCCGATTCCAATTGTCTGGAACGGCTGACCGATGTATCGGAGCTGTTGATGGAGATGCTCTCCCTGTCCTGCATGATCTTCCCAAATCTTTCGGATAATTGTCTGGCCGTATCCCCCGTGACCTGCCCTGAGATGATATTTCCCGTGATGTTCAGGATCACATCGGCCTGCTCGCGCCCGTAATCTTTTCGAAGCTGGCTGAAGTCCTGCACGCCGAGGCAGGTACTGACTTTATTGCTTCTGGCCGTGGCAATCAGGCTGTCCATATTGTTGAGATAGATGGTCGGGAACTCATCAAAAATGAGACTGGATTTAAGTTTCCCTTTTTTGTTGACCAGCTTAATGAGGCGGTTGACATACAGCGACAGCACAGCTCCGTAAATCTGGATCTTCTGCGGATTGTTGCCCATACAGACAATCTTAGGCTCGAGTGGATTATTGATATCAAGCGTAAAATCATTCCCTGAAAGCACATAATACAATTGCGGTGAGGAAAGCCGTGCCATAGCAATTTTAGCCGACGCAATCTGCCCTTCCAATTGATCCATGGCATCGTTGAGATAGGCATTGACAAAAGGATTGATGAGCACCTCAATTTCCTTGTCGGTACGCAGCAGGGTAAAGAGGCTGTCGTAATCAATCTGCATGAGCTCGATGACATGCGGCAGGGTGCAGAACTCGCCGTCATTGTAACGTCTTAAATACCAGATCACAGCCGATAAAAAATTGATCGGTGATTCTACAAAAAAATCCCCCTGGCGCTTAATCCATTCGCGGTTGAGCCCCATCAGAATCGTCCTAGCCGACTCCGAAGCATCGGTAATATCTTCCATGCTCTGAGGGTCCAATGGATTGCAGCGGTGCATAATGCTGTCGAAATTAATGAAGTAGCATTTGGGCATTACTGTATATACATGCTTGTATTTCTCAAATGTGTTATAGACGATTTTGGACAGGTCATCGTACTTGAAATCATACACAAACATACTGAAGCCTTTGGCAATATGCTGGGTGATCACATGACGGATGACAAAATAGGACTTGCCCGATCCGGGTGTTCCTAAAACCAGCAGCCCGCGGAACGGATTGATGATGTTGATCCAGTTCGAACGGAGTTTCTTTTTCAGGTAATACCGCGCCGGCAGATTGATGGAATATTCATTTTCCAAAAGCCTTTCCTCTTGTGGGAAAGTCTCGTTCTCGGTGTTGAAAATATCCGATGCATTCAGCCTGTTTTTGATAAGCCTGGACAGCAGCATGCCGCCTGAAAGCACCAGCAGAAATCCTGAGGCAGTCACCGCCATATAGAGCACAGCGGCATACCGAAAAAAAGAAACAATGATCAGAAACAGTCCGCTTAAAAAATACAGCAGCAGTCCTGAAACTACTTTATAAAGCGCGGTCTTTAACTCCAGCTTTTCATCCTTTCTGCCCCTGGCACCCAGCAGTGATACCAGAAGCAGCCCCAGTGACAGAAGTTTGGAACTGTAAAAATTTCCGAACAGCCCGGTTCGATAAACGGCATCCAGAATCCTATCCCCAAAGGCCCCTGTGAGATTCCATATTTTAAAGGCGTTATAACAATAATAGTAAAAATGTCCCAGCAGCAAAGCGATGCTGATAAGCCGTGTCATGTCTATAATTTTTCGCAGCGCCTGTTCATTTTCTCCTGTCTGCATAGCTTGAATATTTTAGTGTACTATCTTAATTAACTCAGTTCCGAACCTCCTCTTTTCTTTCTTCTGCGGCGCTTTTTCCTCAACGCTGCGGGAAGATTATCCGACTGCCATTCGGGTCTGAAAAGCGCCTCGAGAACCTTAGCGGAAAGCCCTTGTGAAGCACTTTCAAAAACCGGCATTCCGTGATCGGAAACAGCATGGCGCTGCATTTTTTTAACTTTTAAAATCTCTTGTGTTTTTACTGTTTCGAAGCAGCGTTCCAGCATCCCTTTGGCGCTGTAATTTTTTCCCAGTGCACTGCCGTTTAAGACGCATCTGGTGACGTGATCGACATAGGTAATCCCATAAAGCATTCCTGTCTCGCTCTTTCTTAAAACCGTATCAATTCCTTCTTTCCCGAGCTCAAAAACCAATCTGTCCATATCCACATTTTTACTCAGAAAAACGGTATCCACCGCAGTTTTTATCCGCTTTTTTTCAAATGTCTTTTCGCTGCTGTTCAAGACGTACCGCTTCTCTAAAAAAGCAAGTGTCGGCTTCATGGCAAAATCGCTCGCCTTTATGGGCACTCCTATGGCTTTTCCCTCTTTGTCCAGTATGCGGTAGACCAGTCCGCCGGCCTTAAAAATCCTTGACCCTTCACCGCCCCGGTCTGCCTTAATGTTATAAAGCTGGAGCACAGCATTAAGCTCTGCCAGCGAGCTGTATTTATAATTAAAAAGCACCGAACCAAGCACTCCGGAGATGGCTTTTTTGGATGCTGTTTTACCATAGGAAACCTTACCTACTGCAATAGGTTTTAACGGAGTATTATCTTCCGCTTTCCTGCTTTGTGCCCTAACCAGATTGAACTGCTTTTCAATTTCCGTGCGAGCTTTTTCCGACTGGTTCTTTCCGATGTTCTGCATATCGATTCTCGAACCGTCCTCCCGTACTTTTATCGATACCAGATGGATGTGCGGATGCCCTGCATCATCATGACGATAGACCAGATAGGGCTGCTCCCCGAAGCCAATTTTTTCCATATAGGCATCGGCAATTTTCAGGAGCTTTTCATCGGCATATTTTTCAGAAGGATGAAAGTTCAACGAAATGTGCACACTGTTTCTTTTCACCCTGACGTTAAGGGCATTCTGGAGCGATAATCTATTCAGTCTCATGGCTGCTGAAAGCTCATTGGCAGCAGCAGGATAATTGCCTTCCCCTATGCACTGGGCAGCCCCTTCTTTGACCTTGTTCTCATTGTAATGGAAAACGCTTCTTACCGAATGCCCGGTCTTTATGACAGCAACCATTTCGAGGTCATTTCGCTGGTCATTTTCTGGATATCCGACACCATAAGCAGCAGCCTTTCGCGCTGCGCTTCGGTGCTTAAAATCCACTGTCTGAACTCGGGGATCTGCTGCAGGGTATGCAGTTTTTTAACGGTTTGGTTGAAGTTGTTTCCAAGGGCGCTAAGCTCCTTTCGAAGCCGGATGAATTCGAGCATACATTCATCGAGCGAGGTGTCACGGTGTTTGACCGTAACGGGTTTATGCAGCAGGCAGTTTCTGAGGTATTCACTCATCTGCCTGCAGGTGGTCGCCTTGCATCTTCTTTCAAGCGCCGCATATTCAGCAGCGGTAAAGCGTACTGCGGCAATACGGGTTCTGTTTAAAAGTTCTTTTTTCATCTTATTTCCTTTCATTTTTTTAAACGATCAGCCTTTTTGTTTCTCTGTCCGCGAGTTCCGAGCACAGGACAGCCGGATGCGTTTGTTAAACAAACGGACATCTGGCCGACTGCAGGAACGAGGCAGTCCTGCCGCTTTATCAAATCAAAACTCTTTTAAAAGCTCTTTATAGCGGATTACAACAGCGAAAGTAGAAAACAGCGATGGACTGCACCTATCCTGTCCATATTTTGAACGGGGTGTTTTCAAGGCTTCTGGCTATCTTTGAATCAATTAATTATTAATTAAAAAATGAGGAATTATGCTGACAGAAAATGATGCTGCCCAGGTTTTTGATACCATACTGAGTACCCCTGGCATGAATGAGCCGGTGAGGATTGATCTGAAGATTTCACGAAAAAATGTACTGCTCCTGCACCACGTAATCGAGCGCGGCCTGCAGGAAAACGACAGCAGTCCTTCGGTGCTTTTGAAGCGCACGGCAGAGGAAAATATCAGCGATCTCAAACAGCTTTCCGCAGACTGCCTTGGAAGGGCAGGCCTTACCGAACTGAGCGAGAAACTTGCCAGTCTGGGAGCAGAAAAAAAGAGGTAAAAAAAAGGAGAACAGAAAGCCGTTAACTAATGCGTTAACGGCTTTTTTATTTATCAAAGGCCGGCTGATTTATTGTTGCAGGCAGATGGATTCCATTGCTTTTTTTATACTATTTTTGAATAACCATTCCAATGCCTAAGAGCCCAGGGAAGACTGCACATAAAAAAACTCCCTTAAAAAGGGAGTCCTTAGGCGGCCGGCGGTTGCCTGAAAAGTATATGGTAAATTAACTAAATCATTTGGGACAGAACCTCCAGACGAACCCCGCCGGTCCCCTGTTTTTTCTGACTGATTCTATAGTACTATTACCAGTATAAAAACAAATTTACGGCAGTTTAAACTGCCCGCCCTTACAGCATCTTCCGATAATTTTACAGTATTTCTGGTCTGCACCGAAGCAGAACGAAATACTAAATAAAAAAGAAAAAGACGCTATAAAGCGCCTTCATCTGAAAAGGAATAATAGTTTTCTGCCGTTACGATCAGATGGTCCAGAAGTTTGATATCCAGCAGCTCCCCAGCCGCTTTGATTTTTCTGGTAATGCCTTTATCAGCTTCTGAAGGAGCCGTCTTTCCAGAAGGATGGTTATGGGCAATAATAAGCCCTACGGCATTGGCTTTGAGCGCTGCGGCAAACAGCAGCCTGATGTCTACAACAGTTCCGGCAATGCCTCCTGAAGAAACCTGATACATGCCCAGCACTTTATTGGACTGGCTCAGCAGCAGCACTTTGAACTGCTCGATGAATTCAATCTTATCGGGATCCCAGCATTCGACCAGTATTCCGTAAGCGGATTTTGAAGAAGTGATAAGCGGCCTTTCGGAACTTTTGACTTTGGTTCTGTATACAAGGTCGATTTCCGATACGGTTTTCCAGCTGCAGTTTTGATTTGTTTTCATGATACTGTATATTTAAGATTAATAACAGCACCGCCCACGGACATAGGAAAGCGAGCGCAGAAAGCAACGCAATAAAGCAGGACGCATGTCCTGCATTTATGGGGGAATTTTTTGCAGCGAACCGCAGTCCTGTGTCCGAACTTTGTGATGGAATTAAACGAAAGTATGCTTCTTCGGGTTTCAAAAGCGTAAAAATAAAAGAGGAACTTGGCAGGAATAGTTCCCCTAAAAGCTGTCAGACAAGCCGCATAACAATTGACTGCCGCATTGTAACCCTGACAGCATTGAAAATCATTTTGCGCCGGAGTTCGGCGCAAAAGATTGCAGCTTACAGCGGTGGAAACAGCTTCAAAAGAATAGTACCTGACCTAAGCAGTTTCCGCTTTGCCGTCAATTCACATTTAAATCTAGACAACTCCAAATCATCCATACCAATCGGGAGCTGCCGCCCAGCCGAAAAATCCTGCATTTGACCTATACATAAAATCCTGCTCCTAATAAGTAAAAACGCACCACCGGTTTTTCTGCCAACAATCACCATCTCCCAACTGCCTCCGCAAATGATAATTAAATAAAACCCCGGCATTTTCCTGTAAGATTAGATCCTTTTATCTATCTAATTTTAACACCTAAACCCTTTAAAACAAGAACCATGGAAAATACGCATAATTACAGCGCAGAAGAACTCAATAAGTGCCCCTACCATCAGATGCTTAAGGCACAGAACAATAACAATAATGACAGCCAGGAAGAAAACACCGGCGGCTGGGGTGGTGTTGACCAGAACGATGAGGCCGGCACTGATCCAGACCTCAATGAAAAACAAGGCCGCGATAACCTGTCCGCTGCAGAAAGACAGCACTAATTCAATTAAAAAAAATAAAATGAAAAATCCAGATACACCGGAAAATCCAGACCATAACGACCCCAATTTCCAAAACCCAGCCACAGACCCAAAAAACAGCGGTCCTAACACCAATCCTTATAATTCAGAGAACCTTGATAATGAATCAGAAAGTGAATCCAAAGACATAATCGAGAAGGATATTGAAAAAGATCTTATTGATCACGATCCTTCTAAAGGATTTGAAACAGACATTGATAAACCTGACAGCAGCAGGGATGAAAGCAATGCCTTTGAAACGATCCAGCCCAATGCTGATAATCCCGTGAACAAGGAATTCGAAATTGGGCAGCTTTCCAGCAAAGATCTTCAGGAAGATGAACAAACCAGGGATGAAACAACGGATGATTCCGTGCACTTCAACAAGCCCTCTGAGCGAAAATTTTAACAAGCCCTGAAAAAAGAAGAAAGTCTTTTCAGAAATTATTAACTATTTAAACTGCATAGTATGACAGCACAAGAAAACTACGATACATACGGACAGGATGATCGTATGTATCAAATGAGGGAAGAATCCATCCATTTGGAAACGCCGACACACACCGATCCTGGTACCCGCCAGCATTTGAGCGAAGAGAGATCGGCCGACCACCAGCCAACGGAGCTGGAGCATGACGATGCCGACAGAAGAACTTTAGATGAGTCTCAGGCTGACGAAGATGAAGATGACCATGATTAAAATTTTTCTCCTGGCCCCGATAGCAGCGGCAATCCATCTGCCTCGGGGTTCGGCGCAGAAGATTGCTTCGCCAGTTCGCTTACACTCGGGTGCAGCGCACAGAGGGAAAAGCTCGTAAAAATCACATGAAAGGCTGTCTTCCAATCAGATTTAAGGATTAGCGCAATTCAAATAAAAGAAACAAGGTCTAAAAATGATTCTGGCTCTTGACCGGTTTGTATTTTGCAGTTATTTTTGCAGCATGAATCCAGAAGAAATAAAACGTTATTTTGAGAGCAATCCGCCGCCGAAAGAAGTGAAATGGACCGAGTGGGCCTACATCAGTAATACCCAGGTTTTTCTTAGAAGCTGCTACACCACCATCCAAAATTACAACGGCCCAATGGACCGATGTCCTGCCTGGTGGCATCTGAGGGATTTTTATGTGCTGATGAAAAAAACACAGCACAGCCCGGCTTCGGCAGAAACCCAGACCGGAGAATCTGCATCTGAAGAAAATGAGTCTGGACAGACCGCATACCCACAAAGCGCAGAACAGGTGCAGGTATACATCTGACCGCTCTCACTTAATAGTATCATCTTACCTTTTACCCATAAAAAAAACAGCCTTGCAATTCATATGCAGGGCTGTTTGTCTATAGACACCTCCTTATTCAGGCGATAAGAAAACCTGTTTTATCTCTTGTAAATGCACTCCAGTCCATGGAAAAAACATTCTGGAGCAGCTTTTTAAGTTCCTGATAAGTACCCGGTTTCACAGCATAAAAGTCTGCACCAAGCTCATAAGATTTAGCAATGCTGTAGGTATTATTGCTGGTGGACAGCATAATGACTTTAAGTGCATTAAAAGGCTGATCTGCATTCCTTATTTCTGTCAGACATTCAAATCCGTTTTTGCCCGGCATGTTGATGTCCAGAAACAGCAGTTCCGGAATTTCCGATACGGCCTGATAAAGGCTCTCAAGCAGCTGCTGCCCGTCCTCTGCCTGCTTCACCATAATTGCAAGATCGAGCTCACTGACAGCATCCATAAAGAGCATTCTGTCATCTTCATCATCGTCTGCCAGATAAATAATTTTGTGGGAATTCTGTGGTTGTGACATCGCTTTCAAATTTAATGCAATTCAGAAGACAGGATCTTATGAATCTGCAAAAGTTATACTAAAAAAAATAATACAAGCCTCTGTAAATAGGTAAACGATCGAATTATGTTTGCTGTTGGTGAAAAGCAAAGATACATTTTTTTTTAGAAAAAGTACTACAAATCATCTAAATCATCACAACCTATCGAAAAAATAATATAGAGGTAATCCCATTAATATGGTTTTCTGAAACTGAATTTAACCGCTAGTCTGTATCTGACCGAAACAGCTCCTTGCGTAAATTCTGAATAAAGCCGAAAACGTCAAAAAAAACACATTTCAAATCCCCTCTAAAATAAAGGCTTTATAATTTTGTCGTTATTTGTAACATATTTAAAACTAAAAATTGTTGCCATCTGTACTAATTTTGACCTGTATAAAAATGAACAGATGATGAGCAGAGCAGTTGTACACATTGATATGAATACGTTTTTCGTCTCCTGCGAAAGACTGGTTGGGTGCGTCCCTTGAAGCGGTCGCTGAATGCCTGATGGATCTGATAACTCAGCTGTGTGAGTGTGATAAAGTTCTCCGTTCCCATAATCATCTGCAGCAGTATGCCGCTGTTCTGAAATTTTCTTGAAAAGCGAAGATAGCAATAATTCGTAAACTGAGAACAGACCGAAGTTTGTCAAATTCGTAACCTGACAACCGCATCATCCGCTCTGTCGTATATGGTTTTATATGGCGTATTTGCTGCACAAATCAGAACAGTACATTTTTTTGCAAATATTATTTGATTGTTACAGTATCGGAAAGGTTCTCCAAATTTATAAAAGAGGCCATATACTGCTGGACATCCTTTCTCTTCTCGGCGTCGGTTTCAAAAAAATTGATGTGGAAATCCTCATCCTGATCCGAAATATGGATAATTTCAGTATAGCCCTTTGATATCAGGCTTCCTTTTAACTTGATGACAGTGAGCTGCTGGCGCGGGTCCAAATCTTTTCTCACTTTAAACTGTATCACTTTTTCCATTATGAAAGATTTGTTTTTTAAGACTTAGTTTTTCATTTTCAAAATTAAAAATTAATCTTATGCTGCGGAAGTTCATAATATTAAAAATTGAAGTTTCTCCAGATATATCAAGGAACCTCTTTTACTACCCGAGATCAGATTCTTTATATTGTTAATAGACAGGCAGACCGCATTATGACAAAATCACGGCATCTGGCGGTTTGGAGCTGATGGATTTCCATTAAAAAATACTGAGGATTTTAAGATCATCATCTGCCTAGTAATTTTATAAAAATAATTAAAGCTGTATTTTGACATCTTGATCTTTGTCTGTAATTTTCATCAGCACCTCAATTCGTACTTTCACACAGAAAGATTGGAAGATAGATCCAAAAAACTGTTCCTTGCCCTGGTATACTGGTAAAATTAATAACGCCATTGTGATTTTCAACAATACGCTTACACAAAGCTAGTCCTATGCCATTGCCGCCGTACTGATCTCTTTGATGCAGCCTCTGGAACATGTTAAAGATACGGGCTGAATATTCACTGTCCATTCCAATTCCATTATCTTGAATAGAAATTACATAAAAATTACCTGAAGGAGCTCCAGGATCAAAAGCGGTGTCACTTTGAGCTGAAATTATGCGGGAAGATATATTTACAGCCGGCTGAAGTGTATTAAATTTTAACGCATTATTTATTAAATTGTAAAAAAGCTGTCGCAGCTGGGTATCAATCCCATTCACAACTGGCAGGCTGTCTAAACTTATAATGGCTTTTTTTTCTTCAATAACGAGACTCAAATCATCTAAAGCCAGTGCGGCAACATCATTAAGATCAACCTCTTTTATAAATTTATCTTGATTATTTACACGGGAGTAATTAAGAACATCAGAAATTAAATTAGATAATCTGCCTGCAGCCAGGGTAATTTTATCAAAATAATAAAGCGTTTTCTGTCTTTCGGTTAAATGTTCTGCTGCTCTTGAAATCATGATCATGATTTTCCGAAGCGGCTCCTGCAGATCATGACTTGTTATAAAAGCAAACTGTTCGAGTTCCTTATTTTTAAATTTGAGTTTTGAGTTTGCGCTTTGCAGCTCAAGTTGAGCCTTTCGCAGCTCTGAATTATCCTTTAAAGCTTCAACAATCATTTTCTGGGCATTATTATTTACAAAATAAATAAGCCAGCTGTTAAAAGAGCCATCTTCTGACTTATTGGGCATAATAGAAACATTATGCCAGATGTAAGTGTCATTTTTTTTAATTCGGATTTCAGCAGAAAAATCACTTTTGCTTTTTTTTGCATTACGCCATCCTTCTAAGATTAGATGTACATCATCATGATGTATGAATATCCCCAGGTTTTTTTTATCAAAAATAATTAAAGGAGTTTTTAGATAAACTTCAAATGAATGATTTGATAACAGAACAGTACTTTTGTCATTGACAATGCAGATTAAAACCGGAATTGTATCCACTAGATTTTTGTACTGGTTTTCACTCTCGCCGAGCTTTTCTGAAAGTGCTACAAGCTCGATATTTTTTTTTCTGATTTCATCATAAGCAGAAATAGGCGGTTCATATTTAAAGTAATCCGCCAGAGTATTTATCTTTGCATCTGAAAGAAGCCCAGGTGAAGACACCTGATGGCTTAACATTGTTACTGATTGGTTATCAGCATAACGGTATTGTATATTGCCCGATATTTTGGCAGCATATTTATAAGCTTCAGGATTACACTTCTTAAGATCAACCTGATCAGTAAGTACAGCCTGTATTTCTTTGCGTCCCGCTTTAATGTTATTGATTCCCAATACCAGAACAGATTTTTTTCCGCTGGTTATAGAACATCTTGCTACTTCTGAAACTGCCGTAGAAAATCGGGTTTGGGACGGCAGAGGCATACCGCACATTTCAGCAATTTTCATCGAGCGTTTATGAGCCAGTATGAGGTCCATTTCATTATCAAGATTAATTTTTACAATTTCCTTCATAAAGCCTTAGTTTATTTTCTATTCAAAATTGCAGTATCATCATTCATATTCTCTTTACACAATGCCCAAACGGTATTACGGGATTTTGTTACATAAGGAAGTCATGTCACTGATAGTCCATCTGCTTCAAGTGCGTTAGTATGCATCCCAAATGATTTGATGCTCAATGGCCGGGGATGTACCGGAGGTCCAATAACCGTACTTTCGTTATCGTAGTACTATTGCCACACCAGTCCCGCTGTCAGAACTCCTATCACCGATTTTGCAAACTGAAAAAATATTATCCTTTATTCCATTTTACTATAGTGATGGTTGTACCATTTCCTAATTCTGTGTGTATATGAAATTCATTTACGAGTCTTTTTGCTCCTGGCAGTCCAAGGCCTAAACTTTTTCCGGTGCTGTAACCGTCCTGCATAGCCAGACTTATATCTTGAATGCCAGCTCCCTTATCAATAAAAGTTATACGCACACCCAGATCACGCGCATTACTTACAGATTCTATGGTAACTTTCCCTCCTCCCCCATACTTTAAAAGATTGCGGACTAGTTCACTTGCTGCAGTAATTAACCTGGTTTGATTTAATATACTCATTCCAATGTTAACGCCATATTCCTTTACCTTGCTGCGCAGCGGCACTACATCCTGCTCTTTTGCAATAAGCAGTACTTCTTTATTGGTTACGGTCGTCATAGGTCTGCTCCTCGTTATCGCCATTATACATTTTCGCGCGAAGCAGATCCATGCCTTTTTCAACATTTAAGGCACTAATAACACCATTTAAAGATAGTCCAAGTTCAACCAGTGTAATAGCCACTGCCGGCTGCATGCCAACCACTACGGTCTGTGCATCCATAATTTTTGACATAACGGCAATATTTCCTAAAATTCTTCCCATAAAGGAATCGATAATGGAAACGGCAGATATATCAATCAAAACGCCCTTTGAATTATTTTTTTTTATAGTCTCTATCAAATCAGTTTCAAGATTTTCAGCCAATTGGTCATACAGATCGACCTGTATAGTAACCAGCAGAAAATCTCCCATCTTTAGTATTGGAATTCTTTCCATGTCAGTAATCTAATTCGTTATTTTCTTTTTACAACCGTAAGCTGAAGCATGTCAAAGGCCGTTTGAAGAGCACTTGCCAGTGAAGCTTTGGTTATAATTCCTGTAAGATCTATTCCTAAATGCACCACAGTCTGAGCAATTTCAGGACGAATACCGCTTATAATGCAATCTGCCCCCATCAGACGGGTGGCACTTACCGTTTTTATAAGATGCTGGGCCACCAGTGAATCAACAGCAGGCACACCTGAAATATCCAGTATGGCAATAGAACTTCCTGTATCTACAATCTGCTGCAAAAGATTTTCCATTACCACCTGTGTTCTGGAACTGTCGAGAGTTCCTATAATAGGAAGTGCCACAATTCCATCCCAAACTCGGATCACAGGGGTTGAAATTTCACTGATCTCACCAATCTGTCTTGAAATGACATCTTCATGTCCTTTCATATAGGATTCAAAACTCAGTATTGCCATATTATCCAGCAGTCTGCTTAACTCTAAATTAGAACTGTACAGTGCTGCAGAGTCAGATTCAATTTCTAAAAGAATTTTAGAAGCTGCTTCCTTGAAAGCAATCAGATATTGCGCATTTTCACGAATTGAAAAACCGCGTCTTACTCTCGAAATTGAAATTCCTATCAGCAGATCATGAACCTTTTCAAATTCCTCGGACTTAGTATTACCATTTGAATGCTGTAACGCATCAAGTAAAAGAGAAGCGAACTCCTTTGATTCTTCTTCTTCTGTTACCCCTTCAGTAGAACCGTTTGCCTGTAAAAGCTGAGACCATGTAGTTAATAACGTATTTTGGTGCTCTTTCAAGCTTGCCAGGAGACCATATTGCATCTGTTGTGATATTTAGAGTTCTAGTAAAAGTAGGTAATTAATTTTATCAAATTTTCAAATTCAGAAAATACGTGCAAATTCATTCATTATTAAGTACTTTATCACAATTACATACTAAAAGGACTACATGACAGACGGCTTTTACATATCCTAAAAGATTTAAAGCTTTATTTTTTAGACACTCTCAAAGGTATTGTCAGTTACAAATACCCGACAGAACTTTGCAAACCGGTACGCAAATAGAGATAATTGTAAAAATATATTAAAATGAGCCGGTATGAAATACCCTATTCTATCTTAAAACAGGGGGCTATTAAATTTAAATTTTCAAATGTCATATTAAGCTGCCCTCTGGCTTTGTTTACAGGGATTAATTACATTAAATAAACAATAGATCTTCCAACAGAAAAATAATCAAGGGATAATTTATCTATTCAACGCTTTCTTTAAGATAAAACTTGAAAATAAAAAATTGAAAATCAACAAAATACAATTTAAATCGTTATAAACCGCGTTTCAAATCCCTTTTATCCATGACCGAGATCAGCTTGTTGATAGACAGCCCTTGACCAATAGTAGAGAATAAAACAATGAAGTAGCAGGCGGATAAGATGCCCTCCTTATAAGGTGAATCGGGCAGCATTAAAGCCATTGCAATAGAAATACCGCCCCTCAGACCGGCCCAGGTAAGTATAAATATATTATTCCTGTTAAGTCTGCCCAATAAAAAAAGTGCCGGCAGTGATACGCTTGCCATACGGGCAATAAGTATAGCGACGACAGAAAAAAGCCCCAATATTAAATATTCCTCAGCAAAGGGCATCGCCGCCAATTGCAGTCCTATCATCACAAATAGTATTGTGGTAAGTACTTCATCAATAAGCTTCCACATTTTCAAAAGAAAATCATCGGATACCTTGTCCTGATGAAAGCTGTTATTGCCGATAATTAGTCCTGCAGATACCGCTGCAAGCGGAATAGAAGCATGAAAATAATTGGCAAGGAAAGAGATGCCTAAAATTAAAGCGACAGATAATAGTAAGACAGTATGAAGATCTTTTATTGATTTTATGAGTTTATATACTGCAAATCCTCCAACAAGCCCGATCGCGACACCGCCAAGAATCTCATGCAGCAGCAGATTAGCAATGCTTCCGAAATTAATTACTGGTTCAGGCTGCTGCACAAAATCCAGCAGTAAGACAAAGAGCAATAATCCGACCGCATCATTAAAGAGTGATTCCCCTGTAATGACTGTTGACAGTTTTTCCGAAATTTTTGAATGTTTCAGTATAGCGCTTACTGCAATAGGATCGGTTGGAGATATAAGCGCTCCAAAAATTAAACAATATATAAAGGGGACAGAAACACTAAACAGGCAGGTTAGGCAATGCAAAAGCAAACCAAATATAGCTGTAGAAAGAAAAACTCCCAGGGTGCTCAAAGCAAAGACAGGCCATTTTTGTTTTTTGAGCTTTTGATAATCAAAATGAAGTGCACTTGCAAAGAGAAGAAATCCCAGCATAACATCAAGCAATATTCTGGAAAAATCCATACTTGCCGCCACCAGTTTTATAAAAGCTTCCAACTCATTATTTGCTTTGCCTATAATTAAAATAACCACGGAGACTGCCACAGAAATCGCTACAACCCCTATCGAACCGGGCAGTTTTACAAAACGCTGGTTTATGTATGAAACACCGGCACTGATTATAAATAAAAGCGTGATAAGTTGTAGAAGATCCATAAGTTTGCAAAGCTACAATAAATAGCCGGATATTGGACTTTGACAGGCTTCTGTTCTGTGCAGACTTTTAAGCCGCATTTCTGCCCTGAATTCAATGGCTTTATACAAGTTAAAAAACTCCAGGTCTGTATGCCGCTGTGTTCGCAGTTCCAATATCACTATTTTAAAATTATACGCTGCCAGTAGGAATAAAAAAAATAGACAGCCTGCACATTAAAGCGTAGTATTTCGCTGGTAAAGGGGCAGCAGCACCGTAAATACAGAACCCGTATCCTTATCCCCTGAGGCCGTAATTGTGCCGCCATGCCGCTGTACAATCTTTCGACACAGCGAAAGCCCAAGCCCGCTGCCTTCGTACTGATCCTTTGAATGCAGGCGTTCGAAGGCCGTAAATATTCGCTCGCTGTAGGCATTATCAAGCCCGATACCATTATCCTCGATTTGAACTTCTACCCAGTCCCCTTTGGTATCCCGGATAATACTGCTGCTGATAATGATCTTTGGCGGCTCCTCTGCCCTTGAAAACTTCAGGGCATTGTGTATCAGGTTGTAGAAAAGCTGCTGCACCAATATTCTGGCCCCTTGAATCTTCGGCAGGTGCGAACTGATAAAAACTGCATTTTTTTCTTCTATGACCAGTTCAAGGTCGGTTTTGATATCTTCCATCACTTCGCACAGGTCAATGTGCTCCACGGGATGTTTTTTCTTATCGGCACTCGAATAGGCCAGTATCCCCTCTATCACATTCTGCATTCTCTGGGCTGAGTTTTCGATTTTTTCCATGTACCATTCTAAACGGTCACTGCCCCCCGACTGCATTTCGTTTCTCATCCTGCTGATAAAGGTCTTGACCTTACGCAGGGGTTCTCTTAGGTCATGACTGACCAGATTGGCAAAATGCTGCAGCTCCTCGTTGGAGCGGCGCAGCTCCTCAGTTTTTTCTTCAGCCTCTTTTCGAAGCTGCTCCTCAAGGGCCTTACGGCAGTTGATGTCCTCAATAATTCCAGTAATCTTCACAGGCATCCCGCTGTCATCCTTTATAATTTTACCGCTGATATTCAACCAGCGTAAGGACTGGTCTGCATTAATGATTCTGGCCTGATAGGAGATCACGCCGTCCTTCTCAGCATCATGGTGTGCCTGCTCCCTCACGGCTATATCATCAGGATGGAGCCGGGATGTGATTTTTTCATTGGTTATATTCTTATCCCCGCCCCAGATAACACTGTAATTGCCCGAGGCGGTTATATTCTGGGTCACAAGGTCTATTTCATAGGTGCCCATACCCGAAGCCTCAATGGCCATTCGCAGCTGCTCCTCGGAACTCTGCACTTTTTCTCTGGCCTGGTGAAGCTCAGTAATATCCATTCCTGTATTCATGACCCCGTAAACCTGTCCCTCTGAATCTAAAAGGGGCGTAAAGGAGTAATTAAAGTAAAAAGTTTTATTCTCCCCAGCCACCACAAGGTCCACCCTTTTATCTTTCGCATGAAAAGCCCTGCCGGTATTAAAAACCTGAAGCGCCTGGTCAACAATAAGCTGCTTTTCAATCTCAGGAAGCACTTCTAGATACGTCTTTCCTATTACATGATCGCCTTTGCCCCAAGTTTGAATCATCGCCTGATTGGCCAATTCTATCTTGAGACCGCTGCCGGTATATACCCCGATGGGCAGCGGCGCGTGATCTACAATATCTTTTAAAAGCTGTAGGGTTCTTTCCATGGCTTCAGTTTATTTTTAAACACGAATCTATTAATTCTACATCCTCAGCCTGTTACACGGCGGCTTTTTATTTTTCCACAATTCCCATAGAGAAGTTCATCAAATACCAAGTGCATTTTACACAGCTGTTATTTTCCCAGAAACTGAATTATATAAGATTTAGACAGCGTAAATAAAGAACCTGAGAACAGTCTGGACATGCGGGATTGCAGCTGCTTTTTTTTTAGCCAGCTTCAAAAAAAGCATAGCCGCTGCTCCTCTATTCCAATACCAGCACTGCATTTATAAAAATATCTTACGTGGCATGAAAGTTAAGAAAAGCATAATTAAAATTATTTTCGGCTCTTTCTAATATTTAATAAACTACATTTGAGCAAATTAAATATTTAATATGCAAGAAGGTACAGTAAAATTCTTCAATGAAGAAAAAGGTTTCGGATTTATAACTCCTAATAATGGCGGAAACGAGGTTTTTGTTCATGCTTCAGGTCTCTCAGAGAATATTCGCGAAAATGACTCGGTTCGATACGAGATAGTAGAAGGCCGAAAAGGTCCAAACGCAGTAAACGTAATTGTAGCATAATTCACTATAAAATAGTTTATCCTGAAGCACCTGTCTAAGACAGGTGCTTTTTTTTTTCGTCAACTAACAGCCATTAACAGCTGCAAAAACACTTTCAGCCTGCTGCCCGATACAAATAACAAGCATCATAATTTCCCACCATTCTATTGGCAGCTGATTTTACAAGTGAAATTGGCACTGTAAAATGAAAGCCTTCATTTATGATTATCATCTGTAAAACGCTGTCAGGAAAATGGGATTCGGTTATTTACAAAAAATTAAAACAAAAAAAGGAGTATTTGAAAGCGGTCTTTTAAAAAAACTATGAAAACAGCAGAAAATCATCAATTTTTTTATTTGAAAAACAAATATCCATTTTTAAAATCTTTCTAATAAGCTTTTTCAATGTGCTGTAATCCGAGGGCTTGACTACATAATGACTGGCACCCAGTGCGAATGCCTGGGCTATAATTTCAGGTTCACTTGAACTTGAATAAACGATAATTAAAATCTTCTTAAGATCAAATTCCATCGACCTTAACTCTTTGAGGCATTCAAAGCCGGATTTAACCGGAAGATTTAAATCCAGAAAAAGGATATCGGGATCTGAATCTCCGACAGCAGTAAAACTCTTTATTAATGCATCGCCGGTTGTAAAATGCTTAATGATAACAGATCTGTCGATTTCGCTAAAAACATCATCCAAAATCATAATATCATCCTTATCATCTTCAGCGAAATAGACTAACTTAACAGGAGTTTTTTCAGTACAATGCATAACTTATCAATTAGCCTAAGCAATAACAAGAGTTTAAAGATCTGCAAACGCTTAAAAATAAGTTTGTAAATGGCTAAAGTTCCTATTCTTCCTTACAGGTGAATATTTACCTAAAAGTATGTCTTTTATTTGGATACTCCTATATTTCAAAGAAATTTATGCTGATTATTTTCAGTCAGTTACCATTATATGTTCAAAAATGATGAAGAAATCAGCAGTTAGAGCACAATTATACTGCTGTTTGTGGTAATTACCATCTTTTCTAATCTAAGTATCCAGCGGGGAAAACCAGCAGCTGACAGCTTGATCATTTTTGCAAGACCCTAAAAAACGTAATTCCAATATGAAATACTGCCGTTTAGTGTAAGACCTAACAAATTGGCACCGCTCTTTGAGAATTTCCTCCAGAAGGATATCTTTTATTTCTGCAGAAGCTGCTTGAGATTTTTGTAATTCGAGGACTTTTCGGCATACAAATCTGCTCCAAGCCGTTAAGAGAGTTCTACATTTTCCGGACTGCTGCTCGTAGAGAGCATCGTACTAGTAAAGCTGCTGGATGTTTTTACAACAACCTATAAATGATGAGGATTCGAGAACTGTCTTTAGAGTAAAATGACTTAACCAATATGCATTTCATTAAACTAGCGTTATTTTTCAAATCAACCATAAAACTGGTGTTCCAATTTCGTTTTTTAGAGTCCGGTCAAAGTAAATGAACTCTGTACTTCTATTCACTGCATAATCATTTCTCAATAATGATACGTCAATCGCAGGCTTGGAAATTTTTCTTAAAACCTAACTACTTTCCATATCTTTGAATTACATCGTCCTTGATTTCATCAACAGTTCGTACCCTCCCAGCCTTAATCCATTCAATCAATTCGGACTTTAAAAAATATAGACGTTTTCCATGCTTGTTATAAGGAAGTTCATTTCTGCATACTTTTGAATATACCGTTGAAACTGATAATTTTAAAAAACTGGATGCTTCTTCTATTGCAATAAGATCATTTTCAAGTTCCATTTTTCCACTGCTGATTTTTTCTAAAATCTTTTCAATGTTTTGTAATCTTGTTTCAATAGAGCCAAGAATATTTGGAAGATCCTCAAATCTAAATGTTTCCATGATATTAATTTTTTAGTTAATAAAATATACACAAAAAAATACAATGAATTATAGTAATTTATTAAAGCGTGAAATAAAAACACTCAGTTTTGTCCTTTCCATGATAATAATAAGGTTTATACACAAAAATCACAAATCAGGACAAATCAATCAATTTTAAAATTTAAGACCACTATTTCAATAATAAATTAAAATTAACAAAAAAACACACAGCAAACCATTTAAAATCAATATCTTAGCTATTAAAATTACGTCAAAAAAGTTTTATGGCAAAATCGTGGCACTCTAACTTTTAAAAAATAAAAATGCAGGAAACATGCGGGTTTCAAGCGTTAGGTTCGAATCCTGCTCTCCCCACGAAAGTCCTGAAGAAATTCAGGACTTTTTTTATGCGATAAACTAAAAACTTTTCGATTCAAATAGCTTTAAAGGATCAACACGAAAACCTTTAAAACGCCCAGAGTTTCTACGGGAAAATCACGGCACAAGCTTTAAACTCGAGTAAATTAAGCTGAAAAGCTTTAGTTATAACATCTAAAGTTCTTATCACTCAAAGGCTTATATAGTGCTTTTAATTCCTCGCAAGCGGGAATTAAATTATTTTTCTATATTTGAAAAAGTCAGTAGTTAAAAAACAACGGCTTAAAGTAAAGACGAGCAAAGGCGATCTACATCATTAAGAAATGGAAAATAATAAACTTGTATTCGAATCTAAATACAAAAAATTAGGCTGTAATACTTTTAACGACCAGGATTTGGAATTAATCAATAATAATCTTTACCGTCCCTTCATTAAAGTTTTGTTAGTACCTGCTCATTACATCATCAGTGTCGATTTTAAAATATACGATTTGGATAAACCGGCTGTATTTTTTGTAAACAGCAATCAGTTCCTTACCATAGTAAAAGCCACAAATACTCCTGCACACTTAATCTTTTATAATAGGGATTTTTATTGTGTTCAGATCCATGACTCTGAAGTTGCCTGCGATGGATTATTATTCAATAATCTTTTTGAAATCCCAAAAGTAGTTTTTGATGAATCCGAAACGGTAATTGTACAACAATTATTCTCCCAAATTAAAGAAGAAATTGAACTGAAAGATTCTTCATCAGAAGAACTGATCCGTGTTTACTTGAAGCAGGTTATTTTAAAGGCAACAAGAGAGTGGAAAAAACAAAATCTGGAAAATGACCAGATTATGCTTCAGCCCGCTGAACATGATTTTTTTAGAAATTTCAGCCGCCTGGTCGAGATTCATTTTCGCGAAAAACATGCTGTCGCTGATTATGCAGATTTAATGAACCTGGCCCCTAAAACGTTATCCCATAAATTTAAAAAACTGAATCTGGAGAATCCAAACGAAATAATTAAAAACAGGATTATACTTGAAACTAAACGACTTCTATATTATACAGATTTAAGCATTAAAGAAATCGCTTATCAGCTGGGATATGAAGATCCGGGTTATTTCAACAGAATGTTCGCTCAAAAGCTTGGAAATACACCAGCCAATTTCAGAAAAGAGTTCAAAAAACAATAAAAAGCACCTACAAAGGAAAAAAGTACAATTTTAATCCACTTTTTAATCTATACAGAGCTGTTATTGCGACATACCTTTGTCTCATCAAAAAATAACAATTTAAAATATAGATTATGAAAAATTCATTCTTTAAAGGCATAGCCTTATCAGCACTAGCAGCATTGATGTTTAACACGTCAGCAGCAGCACAGCAAAAAACACCGGCAGCACAAGATCCAAACATATCAAAAGATATTCGTGCATTTTTAAAGGTATTAAATGGTGGTAATGGAAAACCTCTTGAACAAATGACTCCAGAAGAGGCAAGACTCGTTTTGGTAGGTGCACAAAATTCTGTAACTTACGATTACTCCGATATCGAAGAAACTGAAAAAACAATTACACAGGACGGTTTAACAGTGAAGCTCCATATTGTAAAACCTAAAGGAGCTAAAGACGGATTACCTGTTTTCATGTTTTTCCACGGAGGCGGCTGGGTTTTGGGAGATTATCCTACTCACAAAAGATTAGTTAGAGATTTGGTTGTAAACAGCGGTGCTGTTGCAGTTTTCCCTGATTACACACCTTCTCCTGATGCCCGATTTCCAATAGCTATTAATCAAGCGTATGCTGCTACGAAATGGACTGCTGAACATGGAAAAGAAATTGGTGTAGACGGCACTAGATTAGCGGTTGCAGGTAACAGCGTTGGTGGTAATATGGCAGCCGTGGTGGCACTGATGGCAAAAGATAAAAAAGGACCTAAATTGACACAGCAAGTACTTTTATGGCCGGTAACTGATGCAGATTTCAGCCGTCCGTCATACACTAAATTTGCTCAGGAAAGATTTCTTACAACACCTTTAATGAAATGGATGTGGGACAATTATTTGCCTAAAAAAGAAGACCGTAAAAATAAATATGCTTCTCCTCTACAAGCTTCACTGGAAGAATTGCAAGGCCTTCCGCCAGCATTGGTACAAGTAGCCGAAAATGATATTCTATATGATGAGGGTTTAGCATATGCACGAAAATTAGATCAGGCAGGTGTTCCAACTACCATTACCGAATACAAAGGTTTTATCCACGATTACGGCTTATTGAATCCAATTGCTCATATTCCGGCAATACAAGTTTCAATACAACAGGCAGCAGTAGTTTTGCATAATGCTTTGTTTGCAAACTAAGGTAAATCTTAACGTAAACTAAATCCCTTCAATTGCGAAATCTTTTAAAGGGATTTTTTTTTGCAACAAAGCTATTAACGACATCTCATAATTTGTCAGCGAAATTTAGAAATCAACGAAATATCGTAAATAAAAAAACAGTCAAAAAACAAGATACCCCTGACTTTTAAGCGATTAAAATTAGAGGCATATATTTTGAACAAATAATAAAAGATTATTAATAATTTTAAGTATTCGTTCATTTAAGAATATGCCGTTATAAAAAACTCTCTCTATTCGACCTTATATATTTCACATCAATGCTAATTAAACACTATCAGTATGCAAAACGACATTTATCAAATTAAAAGACTGCTAACAAGCAAAAACAAAACTTTTTCCTATTACAGTCTCGCCGAGATGGAAAACCAGGGATATAATATCAAAAAAATGCCATTTTCGATTCGAATTCTTCTGGAAAATGTGTTACGAAATTATGATGATTTTGCCATTACAAGAGAAAACATCGAAACGCTTCTAAACTGGAAACCCGAAGCTTCTGACAAGGATATCCCTTTTAAGCCCGCGCGTGTACTGATGCAGGATTTTACAGGAGTTCCCGCTGTAGTAGATATTGCATCTCTAAGGGCTGAAGCCCAGCGCAGGGGTAAAAATCCTGACATGATAAACCCATTAATTCCTGTGGATCTCGTTATTGATCATTCCGTACAGGTAGATTATTTTGGTACGGAATACTCTTATCTGCGAAATATGGAAGAGGAATATAAGCGTAATTCTGAGCGTTACGAATTTTTAAAATGGGCACAGCAGTCCTTTAGTAATTTTAGTGTTGTCCCTCCGGGTATGGGGATTTGTCATCAGGTTAATTTAGAATATTTATCGAAAGGGGTAATTGAAAGAAACGGGGAAATTTTTCCCGATACTTTAGTTGGAACCGACAGTCATACACCAATGGTAAATGGAATTGGTGTTATTGCATGGGGTGTTGGCGGTATTGAAGCCGAAGCCGCTATTTTAGGACAGCCTATTTATTTTATTATGCCCGAGGTCATCGGACTTAAACTTACAGGTAAAATACCTCTTGGCTCTACCGCTACAGATATGGTGCTTGCTATAGCGGAACTGCTTAGAAAATATGGAGTCGTTGGTAAATTTGTAGAAGTATATGGTCCTGGGTTAGACAGTCTGAGCGTCCCAGATCGCGCTACTATTGGCAATATGTCTCCTGAATTTGGGTGTACCGTAACATACTTCCCCGTCGATGAAAAAACGTTAGAATATATGCGCCTTAGCAACCGCTCCGAAGATCAGATCGAACTTGTCGAAGAATACTGCAAAGCCAACCTATTGTGGCGAACAGGCGATGAAACGATAACATACACAGATGTTCTTGAACTTGACTTGTCTACTATCGAACCTACTGTAGCCGGCCCTAAAAGACCTCAGGATAAAATTTTGCTTAAAAATCTTCAGCCTTCTCTTATTGATTTACTTGACAAAAGCTTTGGCAGAAAAAGCATCGCTCCTAAACAAGTGGCACGCTGGTCTGGCGAAGGAGGTTCACAGCCCGTACAAGGAGATTCTATACTTCCAGAGCATGCAAAAATCGAAGAAAAATCAGAAAACGGAATCAAAAGTGTTGCTGTAACATTAGGCTCTGAACAATTTATGCTGTCTGACGGAGCAATTGCCATAGCCGCCATCACTTCCTGCACCAATACTTCTAATCCATTTGTAATGATCGGAGCCGGACTTGTAGCCAAAAAAGCCCGTGAATACGGACTGAATGTTAAGCCATGGGTAAAAACCTCCCTTGCGCCGGGATCTAAGGTAGTAACAGATTACCTGACCAAAGCAGATTTAATTGGTGATCTCGAAGCTTTAAAATTTCATGTCGTAGGTTATGGCTGTACTTCCTGTATTGGCAACTCTGGCCCTTTACCTGCGCATATTGCTAAAGCTGTTGAGGAGCATGATCTTGTTCTGGCATCTGTTTTATCTGGTAACAGAAACTTTGAAGCGCGAATTCACCCGCAGATCAAAATGAATTTTTTAATGTCTCCTATGCTTGTGGTTGTGTTTGCGCTTGCCGGTCGTGTAGATATTGATTTATTGAATGAACCAGTGGGTTATGACCCCAATCAATTACCTGTTTATTTGAAAGATATCTGGCCATCTGATGATGAAATCAATCAGGTTTTAAGTGAGGTTTTATCTCCTAAACAGTTTGCAAAAAGTTATGAAACTATTTTTGATGGAAACGAAACATGGCAGAATTTAAAAATTCCTGAGCAAAAAATATATACTTGGGACGATCAGTCTACTTATATTAAAGAAGCACCGTTCTTTAAAGATCTTCCCGAAAATCCAAAAGCATTGCAGGACATTGAAAATGCTCGCACTTTATTAGTTTTGGGAGATAGTATTACTACTGACCACATTTCGCCTGCAGGATCTTTTAAGGAAAATTCTTCCGCCGGTCAATACCTGTTAAGTCGAAATGTAGAAAAGTCTGACTTCAATTCTTATGGATCACGTCGCGGTCATGATGAAGTTATGGTTAGAGGAACTTTTGCCAATGTACGCATTAAAAATGCTTTAGCAGATAAAGAAGGCGGTTACACCAAATATCTTCCAACAGGCGAAGAAATGAGTATTTTCGATGCTTCAACAAAATATAAAACAACTAACACTCCTTTAATTATCCTTGCTGGAAAAGAATATGGAAGTGGATCATCCAGAGACTGGGCTGCAAAAGGAACTTTTCTTTTGGGAGTAAAAGCAGTACTTGCTGAAAGCTATGAAAGAATTCACCGAAGCAATTTAGTTGGTATGGGCGTACTGCCTTTACAATATAAAAATGAAGATAATGCTTTAAGTCTTGGACTTACAGGAACCGAAACTTTTACCATATCTGGAATTGCACAAGACATATACCCTTTAAAAGAATTAAAAGTGACAGCAGTAAAAGAAAACGGTGAAATTATAGAGTTTAATGTTATTGCCAGACTTGATTCGAAAATAGAAATTGAATATTACAGAAATGATGGAATATTACAGTATGTACTTAGACAATTTCTTAAAATATCTTAAGTTTCAATAAGTAAAATAAAAAACACAGAACAAATCAATCAATTAGCTTTAAAAAATAAAAATATAGGAAATATGCGAATTTAAAGCTATAGGTTCGAATACTGATCTCCCCACGAAAGTCCTGAAGAAATTCAGGACTTTTTTTGTATTAAACTGAAAACTTATAAATTCTATAGATTCATAGTTTTGCTTGTTTTTACCACACTTTTCATTTTTTACCAAAAAAAATTTCTGTGTCAGACTCGCGGCATATTTGCATTTAGAAAAAAATTAAACCTCAGCAAAATTAAAGATTGAAAACAGGATTTAAATAAATATAAAAATGATTCTGGTTTTCTAAATAAATTCGCATCTTTTCTATTTCTAAAAAACAGCTCGCGGATTTTATCTTTTCTCTAAATATCACAAAAATTTTCCTGTATTTACGATATATCATTTTTATTAAAAAGCACAAATCCCCATATTTTAAAGGTCTTTGTATGGAGGTATAAAGATTGTTACCCAAAACCTGACTCTATAAAGAAAACAAAAAATCAACCGCTTATCAGGCGTTTAAAACCAGAGCAGGAATGGAAACAAAATTTGATATTATCGTTATCGGATCAGGTCCGGGCGGTTATGCTTCGGCGATCAGGGGATCTCAATTAGGATACAAAACAGCAATTATAGAAAAGTACGACACCTTGGGAGGAACCTGTACTAATGTTGGCTGTATCCCCACAAAAGCATTGCTTGACAGTACTGAACATTATCACACCGCATTTTCTAAATTTAAAACATTCGGAATTGAAACAGGGAAACTGGAATTAAACTTTCCCCAGCTTATTAAACGCAAAGAAGAAGTAATAGAACAAAATACCGCAGGGCTAAATTACTTGATGAAAAAGAATAAAATTACCGTTTTTCAAGGCACAGGTGAATTCCTAAACAACAAACAGATAAAGGTCCAGTCAAATAATCAGGAACCAATGCAGCTTGAATCTGAATACTACATTATAGCAACCGGTTCAAAACCTTCTACAATTCCGGGTGTCGTAATAGATAAAAAACGCATCATAACTTCTACCGAAGCTCTTTCACTTAAGAATAAACCCAAAAGTCTTGTCATTATTGGCGGAGGTGTTATTGGGGTGGAAATGGCCTCGATATTCGCCAGAATAGGAACAGAAGTAACTATTATCGAATATGCCGATAGTTTGATTCCTACAATGGATAAGGAATTAGGAAAAGAACTTAAAAAACTTTTTACCAGACAAAACATTCAAATACTCTTAAACCACAAAGTCCAGTCTGCTTTTAACCAGGGTGATTCTGCAACGGTACAGTTTTTAGACACAGCAGATAAACTCAAAGAAATAACAGCAGATTACTGCCTTGTTGCCGTTGGCCGTAAACCTTATACCAGCGGACTAGGTCTCGAAAATACAGATATAGCCTTAAACGAAAAAGGACAGATTATAACTAATGAAAAACTCCAGACCAGAGTTTCAAATATCTATGCCATTGGAGATGTCGTCAAAGGAACTATGCTGGCACACAAAGCTGAAGAAGAAGGCATATTTGCCGCAGAAACAATTCATGGAGAAAAACCTCATATCAATTATAAACTTATTCCCGGAGTCGTTTATACCTGGCCGGAAATTGCGTCGGTAGGTTATACTGAAGAAGAACTTAAAAAAGAAAACATCGAATACAGGGTTGGCAGGTTTCCTTTCTCTGCAAGCGCCAGAGCACGTGCAGCGATGGAAAAAGATGGTTTCACTAAAGTGCTTACTGATCCTAAATATGGAGAAATACTGGGCATTCACATCATTGGTCCACGTGCTGCAGACCTTATTGCGCAGGGCGTAATTGCAATGGAATATGAAGTTACCGATGAGGATATGTTTCGAATATCCTACGCGCACCCAACCTACTCAGAAACACTTAAGGAAGCTTACCTCGCATCTTCTGGTCAGGGTCCAATAAACATTTAAGAAACCGACAGAAAAAAATAGAAATGAAAACTTCAGGCAATACCATACTTATCACAAATGCTCAAAGAGGCACCGGTCTTGAACTGGCTAAACTACTTGCTACATTAGGCAACAAAGTCATCATTACAGGCAACAATAAAGCAGAATTACAGCATATTTCACAAAGCAGTAAAAACATACACAGCATTTTATGCGATTTAACCTCTGATCAGGGAGTCAGCAGTCTGATTTCAAAAATCCACCACAAGTTTCCTCTTCTCAATATTTTTATCAATAACTCAGGACAGACTTGTTTTGATTCTGGAGACTACTATACAGCCTATTCATTTGAAAACCTCTGCCGCCAGTATCTGGCTGGAATCCATCTTATAGAAGAACTTCTTCCACTCTTTGAAAAACAGCACAAAGCTTTAATTATTGATGCTTCACTCCTTACAATTGGTGTTTTACAAAACACTTATTTATTCAGCGGCGTCTTGGAAATTACTTCTTCGTATAACAAACTGCTGCGCCATAAGATTCAAAATTCGAAAATTGAAGTACGAAATCTACAGCCCAGATATTTCTCTGATCTTAACTCAAATCCTGTAATGACAGCATTAAGGATAATTGAGACCATCTATAATAAAAATACGAACACAGAATATATTTCAGGTTTGAAATATGAATTGATTGATTCTGAAAATCTTACTTCCAATTTTTTAAACAATTAATTAATAAAATATGAAAACATCTAACAACACCATCCTTATAACAGGCGGAGGATCTGGAATTGGCCTTGAAATGGCAAAATTATTTTCTTCCGATAATACTGTGATAATTACAGGAAGAACAGCTGATAAATTACACAAAGCTGTAAAAGAACTGCCAAATGTAAAATCAATTACCGCAGATATTAACAATGCAGAAGATGTAGATAATCTGGTAGAAAAACTCCATGCAGACCATCCGGACTTAAACATTGTCATTAATAATGCAGGACTTGCTCATTATTTTAGACTTACCGATCCTAACGCAAATGCTTTTGAAAAAGCTGGAGAAGAAATCATGACCAATTATCTTTCAATCGTGAGGCTGACCGAAAAACTGCTGCCATTACTACAGAAACAACAAGAAGCAGCGTTTGTAAATGTTTCATCAATAGCTGCATTTTCTCCGGGAGTAGTACTTCCCGGCTATGCAGTAAGCAAAGCCGCTCTGCACTCCTACTCTCAGGTACTGCGCATTTCTCTCGAAAAACTGGATAAACAACCAGTCGTTAAAGTTTTCGAACTGATGCCTCCGTTAGTGAATACATCATTCTCAAAAGATATTGGAGGAGAAAACGGAATAAGTCCGCAGGATGTGGCTTTAGAATTAAAAAAGGCACTTGAAAATGATACCTATGAAATTCATGTCGGTGCGACTGCAGAATTTTACAAATTATACCTTTCATCTCCAGAAGCAGCACTTCAGGCAATAAATGCGACGAAATAATAACTAATAATTAAAATCAATGATATGAAAACAGCAGTAAACTCGGAAATTAAATTCGCAGAAATTAATGGAAGGAAACTGGCTTATCGTTCCATAGGAGAAGGACAGCCGTTTATATTAGCAAACAGGTTTAGAGGTGACCTAGATGTATGGGATCCATTATTTCTGGACAAGCTGGCAGAAAAGTATACAATTATCACTTTCGATTATACCGGACTTGCGTCTTCCACAGGAACTCCAGGTACATCTATTCTGGATTTTGCCAAAGATATAAAAGACCTGGCAGATGCACTGGGATATAAAAAAATCATTGCAGGCGGCTGGTCATTTGGCGGTTTTGCTGCAGTTGTAGCCGCAACTGAATTTCCAGAACTGATAACACATACTGTGGTTATAGGTGCAAATCCTCCCGGAGAAAATAACCTTCCTATCGAAGAGATGTTTTTTGATGTTTCTAAAAGACCTGAATATACAATAGAAGACGAAACGTATTTATTTTTTGAACCGGCATCTGAACGCAGCAAAAAAGCCGCTGTACGAAGCCGTGAGAGAATAGCTGAAAGAACCAACGGACATGATAAGAAAGTTCTTGAAGAACTTTGGAATCATTATACTCTGGGCTCTGCAGATTACGCTGTAGATCCGACAAATGCACGTGAAAAACTTAAAAAATTACAAAATCCGGTACTTGTTATTATGGGAGACCATGATGTGTGTTTTCCTGTTGAAAACTGGTACGCTTTAAACAGACAGTTAAAAAATACACACCTTATCGTTTTTCCAGAGGCAGGTCACGGTCCTCAGCATGAATATCCAGAATTAACTGCTTCGTATATTTTTGAATTTATTAAAAATATTCAATAAATATGGAAGTGTCTGATACAATAATCTGGGCCGGATAATTTATCCGTGTCCAGAATTATAACAATAAAGTTATTTATTCTCAATCCGCATAAAATTCTACGAATACTGATTAACCCAAAAAGTCCATCAATCTTCTTTGTAGAACATCTTCACTTATATGTCCGAAATGAAGTCCCAGAATATTATAACTATCATCAAAAATAATAAAAGAAGGCGTTCCTTGAAGCTGGTTCATTGTAAAGGTCTCTCCAACTAAAGGCACTTGAGAATAATGTGATTTTACTTTCTTCACTAAAATCTCTTTTTCAGTTTCCGAAAAACTTGAAAAATTTGGAATAGCAGCACACATTAATTCTATTTTATTTGAATTTAAAAATTCTGCAGAAGGCACAATTTTGTCAAAAGCAGCAGGGAAATTTATCTTTTCACTATAAGCAGAAATACCATAATTTATTTCATAATGCTTTTTAACAGCTCCAACTAAAGTCCCTTTATTCAATAATAGTTTTAAGTTTGCTTCGTTATTAAATTCAAAATCTTCAAAAGCAGTTGCTACTCCAATAAAACCCACATCTTTTTGAAACAATCTGTAAAGATTATTTATTATGGGAATTCCATATATAAAACAACCAGGACAATTTACCTGAAATACAAATGCTATATTAACCTTTTTAGGCACAAATTCCCCTTGAACTAATTCTTCTGTATTGAGATAAAATTTTGACATCAGTTTTAATCTTTAGCTATTAAACCCTTCTATACTTTTTTTCAATTTTATAATTTATTCAAAGTTAGCTGGAATTTAAAGTCTGCTGACAGTCCAGTTTTTAAAAGAACTTAAATAATCTGGATACAATAATTCTTTTAGCGAACCAGACTGGTTTTAAAGTCTAAAATATATAGCAATAAAGGATTCTACGGGAATATAGTACGAAAGATAATCTTTAAAAAACAAAAATATATCTTGGTGAATCTGACTGCATTGTAAGCAATTTAGCTTTTAAATCTGTACGCAATCCACTGCAAAGATTTTTCATTATGGATTTTAAATCATCATAATTAGAAGGTTTTATAAAGTAAGCTTCGGCACCAAGATTTTGAGCAAGAGATATCCCTTCCATTCTGGATGAAGTTGCTATCATAATTACAGGGACTTTTGCGATTCGATCGTCGGCCTTAATATTTTTGAGAAGCTCCCATCCGTTCATCTTTGGCATTCCGGCGTCTACTAAAATCAGATCTGGAAGCGAAAAAGCAGTACTCGTAAGCCTATTTAATGCTTCACTGCCTCCGCCTGAGTATTCAAACGTGATGTAATCAGCTGTATGTTTTACTGCCATCTCAAAAATCTCCGCATCATCTGAGTCATCATCAACCAGCATTATTGTTTTTTTATTCATTTTATAAATTTACGCATTGCTGTACTTTAAAACAACATAAACTCAAAAAATAATAAACCTTTATTCTGAGTTTAAAAAGCTTAAAAGAAAGCAGTACAGATTGTCATATCTGAAATTACAGTTTTTTGTTTGTGAGGTGAAATTTTTATAGATCCTGAAACAAATTATGAACATCAACAAACTGATCTTTAATTCGATATCAGTCTGTCAATATCTTCTGGTTTTAATACATCCAGTGTCTGAAATATAACTGGCAGAAAACTTTTAAAATCAGGATATTTTTTTCGGTCGGTTTCATATTGAACAATAAGATTTTCTAAAAAAGGAAGCAGTACAAATCCCATCGTCACTAAATGTTCTTTTCTAAGACGTTCTTCTTCCTTTTTATCACCCATCAGCATTGCTGTTCGGATCTCCCCAAGACGCACCAGATGTTCGGTAATACAGTTTTCCCAATTATTGATATAGGACTTCTCTAAATGTTTTTTCAGTTTAGGAGTAAAAAGAATACTGTCACGGTCAATTTCTTTTTTGAAATCCTTTAAAAGCGGATTCACAAAAGAATGCCCAATTTCATGAACAGTCAAAAATCTGGTAACCTCTTTATTATTAAAGCCAAATTCTTTATACTCAGACAGCCTTTCTTTATATGGCACCATTACACTTGAACTAAATACCATAGAAGGCATATTTCCTTTTTTAGTCTGCAGCTGGATGCCAAATGCTCTATAATTATCTTCTCCTTCAGTAATAGGCATTCCCGGCATTAATATAAAAATATAGCCTGGAAATTTCTTTCCATACCATTTTTCTTCAAATGGAATCGACTGCACTCCTATATCTTTAGCAGCTTCGTTTAGAGCTCCTTTATAGTATTCCTTATTATCTCTTAGATATTCCCCAACCTTTGCCTGAACATAAAATTCATTTAAGAGTATCGTAAGTTTTCTAACAAGAGGCTCGGCTTCAGGGTATTTTAAAGTATCATGCAGGGCAATATCTTTGGGAAGATCATATCGAAATCCTGTCTGTGGAAAAGGTTTGCAATACCAAAGATATTCAAGAATTTGTGAGTTATCATTTAAAACAGGACGCAGCTTTTCAAGTACATTGGCAATCTTTAAAACCACATCGCTGTCTTTGTATTTCATGAAATGAGCAGCAGAATGGCTTACCAGAGGCTGATGATTATAACTTTCACCCTTATGACTAAAAACATAATAGTCAATGTGTTCTACTGCCAGTTTTTCGGCAAAGAAATACGTTTCGATATTTTCGTTCACATTAATTGATATGGTTTTGGAAAGTGACATACCATACTGTGCTTTTACTGAAAAACACAAGATTAATGCGATAAACAATACAAATGATTTTCGCATATCGGTTCTTTTTAGAATTCTAAGTTACTTCTTTTTTTAGAAAATTACCCTAAATCAAATATTTAAGACTTTCTCAAAACAAAACAGAACCAAATCAAAAGAGAGGGAAATAAACCCCTCTCTTAAAAGATGTAAATCTATTAATATTTTAAAATTAACTATTATAAAGAAAAACAGCATCCGCCTCCGGCTAAAGGATATTCTGGAGGGCATGCTCCATTTTTTAAGATAGCCTCTCCACTTATAAGTGCTTTTGCACAAACTTCTGTTACGCCTCCGTTTACTGCTTTTAGCTCTTTTTTAGTTAATTCCTGAGCTCCCCCTAATCTTAGAATTTTTTTTAACATAATGTAAGGTTTTTAAATTTTAGTTAATACCCAATCATTTTAAGACACTTGGGATTTTTGTCTATCCTCGCGCAAGAATTTTTTCTATATTTTATATGAACTAAATTTCTTTTCTTAAATGAATACTTTTTTAAAACCATTTAGAAAATATTCTAATTCACTTAAAGCTTTTTACAGGATACAATTTTACCTTTTTACTAATGCATACTTGAATTCATGATCATACTGCTTGTCATAATTATATTATTTTAAAAATAAACTAAAACAAACAAATACGTACGAATATACTTTATTTAAATATCATTTCTTTACGGCTTTCCTCATTTTCAGCTTTTATTTAATTATTGAATAAAAACCTTTTAATCAGGAAATAAAAATTTATATATGATCTTTCTTTTGTCTCACTTTTGTTAAGTTCACGGCTCTAACGGAAATTTGTCGTATTTTTATAAATCTTCTGTCTTAAAAACATAAATACATAACCAAGCACAAAACACGACAGTAAAAGAACTTAAATTAATTTTAAAAAAATGCAGAACATAGAAAACAAGGTAGCGTATATAACCGGAGCGGCGAAAGGTATTGGTTTCGGAATCGCAGAAGCTTTAGTGAAGAACGGAGTAAAAATCGCTATTTCAGGAAGGGATAGTGAAGCGCTTGAAAAAGCACAACAAGTATTAGGAACACAAAATGTACTGATTATTGAGTCTGATGTCAGAAATTTTAATGACGAACTTAAAGCCGTTGAACAAATAATATCCAAATTTGGAAAACTGGATATTGTTATTGCCAATGCAGGAGTGGGAAAATTTGCACCTATAGACGAAATGTCTCTTGAGGATTGGAATTCGATGATTGACACCAATCTTACCGGAGCTTTTCATACCCTAAAAGCGACTGCAGGACAACTAAAAGAGAACAAAGGTTATTATATTTCCATTGCATCACTGGCGGGAGCGAATTTCTTTGCTAATGGTGCCGCTTACAATGCCTCAAAATTTGGTTTGGTAGGTTTTACACAAGCTGCCATGCTGGACCTGCGTGATTATGATGTAAAATGTACCACCATTATGCCAGGATCTGTTACTTCAAACTTTAACGGCCATACTCCGAATGAAAACGATAAATGGAAAATTCAGCCTTCTGATATAGGACAAATGGTTGTTGATCTTTTGAGAATGAATCCTAATGTACTTCCAAGTAAAATAGAAGTTCGTCCAACGAAAACAAAATAAATGATGGAAATGCTTTCATAATACGTTAGTTGTAATAAATAAAAAAGCCAGAATTATTTCTGGCTTTTTTATTGAGTAAGAGCGAAAGTTATTTTTGCTGGTCAACGAAAACGTATAATTTCTGTACTTTTTCACCTTCAATTACAAATAAATCCATTCCGCTTACAACTGAAGGTTTTGTTTTTGAACCAAACTGCCAGTACAATCGAACAATGTTATGATTGGTTTCTACAGATTTGGCAGTAAATTTAAATTCAGGATTTTTAGTCTGAAGTTCAACAATAAATTTACTTATTTCCTCAATTCCTTCAGCAATAAAATGACGATCGACCATTTCTACATCTGATGCATAAACTTGATTTAATAAAGCTTTACGTTTTGCTTCGTCTTTTTCGTTCCAGATTTTTAGATGATTTTCTACTATTGCTGTGTTCTTTTTTGAATCGAAATCAGCTTCAGAAACTTTTTTTATTTTCACATCCTTTGGTGACCATAATACTGTTTTTGGGTTTGACTTTTGATAGCCTTTTCCGTTTGGATATGATACTAATTCCATCTTAGAACCCCAAGGTGTTTCAAAATAAACCCAAGATTCTCCTGCGGTATCTCCAGATGGCATTGTAAAAGGTTCTCCTAATATTTTTACACCTTTACTTTTTAAATATTGCACTGCCAAATTAATATCATTTACATAAAAAGCGATATGAGATGCTCCAATATCATCCGTATTTGGGTGTGTTTTACTTCCTTTATTATCGGCATATTCAAAAACTTCAATACTGGCTCCGCTTCCTGCATTGATCATTTTTATAGTAACGGCACCTGTTGCAGGATTAATATGGTTTAATTTTTTCCATTCAGCGTCAAGCGGAATTGGCCCTAATTGTGTCACAGGAGTAAAACCAAGCACATCGTTAAAAAATGTAACGGCTTTATCGAGTTCCGGCACATTGATGCCGACATGATCTATTCCAACAATTCCCGCATTATTTTGTGCTGTTGTTTTTTCTGAAGCAGAAAAAAGTATTAATAAATTAAGCATTGCTGCTGCAGAAGTTTGTACTTTTTTATTTGATTTTTTATATGTTGTTTTCATAATCTATATTTATAATTGATATTGTTATTGATATTGATATTGTTATTGATTTTAAGATGAAATTAATTAGTGTAAGCTGCTACCCATTTTGCTTTAATATTAGCACGGGCTTCAATAAATTCTTTATCAGTTCCCTGAGCAATTGCATCTAGCGGAAAACGAAGCGGTCTCTCTCCTTTTTTCATACTTACCAATTCTAAAATACCATTGGCAATAGTCTGCGGATTCATATCAAACTGAGCCATTTTACCAAATAATGCTGCTCCCAGTGCGTTGAATTTTTCAGTTGCTGCTTCTCCGTATTCGGCTGCGATTTCTGCTTTATCGGCATGAATACCAGCTTTTGATCCATTATTCATTTCTGTTGGATACACACCTGGCTGAATGCTTACATTTTCAATTCCGTAATCTGCCAATTCATCTTGTAATCCTTCTGTAAAACTTTCTACCACAAGTTTTGAAGCGATGTACGGAATCATAAAAGGAAGTGTATGCCCGCTTGCTCCGGTTGTGATATTGATGACAAGTCCGTTTCTTTCTTTTCTCATAGAAGGAAGCACAGCCTGATACATACGAAGAACGCTGTAAACGTTTACATCGAACATTTTACGAACCTGATCAACAGAATAGCCTTCAAGCAGACCAAAACCGCTTACTGCTGCGTTATTGATCAGAACATCAATTTTTCCGTATTTTGTGATTACTTTCCCGACTGCATTATTGACTGATGTATCATCTGTAATATCGATATCTACGACTTCGATATTTTCGATTGCACCTAGTTCTTTTGCTGCAGCGGCATTTTTATCATTTGTGTTGCGCATTCCTGCAATAACTGAATGACCAGCATTTGCTAATGTTACGGCTGTAAGTTTTCCAAAGCCTGTACTTGTTCCTGTAATGAAAATTGTTTTTGACATGATTTCTAATATTTAAATGTTTATAATGTTTGTTTCTTTTGAACATTACAAAGGTGCGTTGAATGCAAAACCTGTACATTGATTAGAAATAAGTAAAAACTTGATCTAGATCAAGAGTTTGAAATAGACATAAAAAAAGGAGCTTTAAAAGCTCCTAATGTTATTATTTTTTTGCCGTTTGTTTCCGAATACGGCTTAACGTTTCTGGTGTCATACCCAGATATGAGGCAATCATAGCTTGCGGAATCCTTGATGCAAAGCCCGGATATTTGTGTATAAAGTTTAAATACTTTTCTTCGGCTGTTAAAGTCAGCGACGCCTGAATTCGGTTTTGTGCTGCTATAAAACTTCTCTGTAAAATAGCATTTACCATATTATTAAAAGCCGGAATTTCTTTGCATAACAATTCAAAATTTTCATGTGTAAAAAGTACGAGCTCAGTATCTTCAATAGCATCAATATTAAAACGCGATGGCTGCTGCATCATTAAACTTTCTCGATCGCCTGTCCACCAATTTTCTATACTAAAATTATTGACATGCTCTCCTCCTTTTTCATCTACAGTGTAAGTTCTTACACAGCCCTGAGTAATAAAGGCATCATATTTCCAAACATCTCCCTCCTGCAGTAAATATTGTCTTTTACGCAGTTTTTTAATAATAGCAAATGATTGTATACGTTCTGATTCTGCCTGTGTCAGTTCAGTTTTTTCGTCGAGGTACTTTTGGAATATTTCATACATAGAATGTAAAATTATATAAAAGAATTTTTGAAACTATGAGAAACCGGCAAAAAAATAAAAAAGCTAATAATTAAGTATTCAACACCTGCCTTTAACTATTAATCAATTTTAAGTGATTGAATACGTTCTGCCTCAAATTTAAAATTATAGGTAAGAACTAAAGGACTGCCGGGAAAAGTTCCAGATACTTCTGCTTTTAAACTTCCTTTTTCTGCATCACCTTCAAAACTCAGCGGTTTCATTACCGCATTATATTCCTTTGATGATTTTTCGATCCAGTTTTTTATGTCCGTTTTTCCTGTATAGTTTTTTCCTTCATCAAATACGATTGCTGTTTCTGAAAAACAATCAGCGAAATCAGCACTGTTAAAACTATTTTGTGCGTTTACTAAGTCTTGTATTACTTCTGGTAAGATCATAATTTATCGATTTAATTGTTAATTATTTGTGCTTAATAATTTAAATTGTAGGCACTGTACCGCCGTCAATTATATATTCTGTTCCTGTTAAATAGCCCGCTCTAGGCGATACAAGGAATCCGACAAATTCAGCAACTTCTTCAGGTTTTGCTGCTCTTCCATAAGGTATTCCTCCTAAAGCATTCATGACACTTTTTTCGGCCTCTTCTATAGAAATATTACTGCTTTCAGAAATACGTTCCATCATTCGTACAGATGACTCGGTCATAATCCATCCCGGAGAAACGGTCAGTACACGCACACCTTTTGAAGAAACTTCTTTAGACAAACCTTTGCTGTAATTAATCAATCCGGCTTTTGCAGCGGCATACGGAAGAGTTGAATCGTATAAAGGCAATTTTCCCTGAATCGAAGCAATATGAATAATCACACCATTTTTATTTTCAAGCATTTGAGGTAAAAATGCCTTATCTAATCGAACCGGCGCTAATAAGTTGGCCTGTATAGTTTCTTCCCAATCTGTATTGGTTAATACTGCAAAACCGCCGCCCGGAGTTTCTGAGCTTCCAAGATTGTTTACAAGAATATCAAGCCTGCCAAATTTTTCCAGTACCTCAGCAGCAACTTTAACGGCAGCTTCTGGTTTACTTAAATCTGCCGATATAAAATGTAAATCTGCATCGGGATTTTCCGGCTGGTTTCTCGCAGTGATAATGACCTGAGCGCCTGCATTTTTTAAACGTTGTGCTATGGCTTTACCCGCTCCTTTTGTTCCTCCTGTTACCAGCGCAATTTTGCCCGATAACTCGTTCTGATAATCTAATTTGTTTTCCATCTTAATTTGTTTTGTACAAATTTCAGAACTAAGGAACTTTCTCACAAGTACGGAGTTACGATTCATATAGGGATAAATTTTTCCCCTATTGCACAAATCAGGACATACTAGTACTTTTACATTATGTATGAAAGAAAAACAATACCAAACTTAAACTGCGGACTTGACCTGATAGGTGAAGTATTATATGGTAAATGGAAGATACGTCTGCTTTGGTTTATAAACGAAGGTCATAAGAGACCAAGTGAATTGCAACGTAAAATTCCCGATGCTTCCCGCAGAGTTCTGAATATCCAGTTGAATGAACTGGAAGAACATGAACTTGTTACCCGAAAAATATATCCTGTTGTACCGCCAAAGGTAGAATACAGCTTAACAGAATTTGGCCAGAGTTTAATTCCTGTAATAGGAACTTTAGGCCACTGGGGAGATGAGCATCAGGAAAGGCTTAGGTCTTTAATTATTAGAAAATTTCCAGCAGCAGATACTGAAACAAAATAAGATATTTTGTAAACTCAAGGAGTTATAATTTGATAATTACCGCTAAGATGCATCAGGCTGAAAAGATACATCAAGCCATCATAATACGGATCAAAATAACCATCTTCAAACGGTTCTAATTTGGCGTTCCATAAAGCATGAACAAAATCCATACTTCCTTTTTTGGAATTAATTAATGAAGTTGTAGCGGCTGTCGATACCAATCCGATGGAATGTCTGAGTTTTTTCACCGGACCCGCCTGAAGTATAAAATCCGGAGTAGAACCGTCGAGATTATATTGATCTACATAGGTATCCATTCCTTTTGACCGCAGAAAATTTTGAAATCTTTCGGCATAATCTTCCTGCCATTTTTTATCTTTTCCGTACCAAGTATAATCCATCGCAATATTCATCGGAACACGCCATGAATCGTAACGAAATGCTGCCGGCATCCATGATGTTGAATGCGGTTGTCCGTTAAATTCAGTATAATCTGCTGTTAATCCTGTTACCGGATGGCAGGCTTTGTGTAGAAAATTACGTGAAACTTCGGCACATTCTTTATAAAACGCTTCGTGACCGTCTTTGGCATAAAGCGCCCATATTTCGTAGAATGCAGGAACATGATAAGAAGGATCTGTCCAATTATAACCGCCGCCTTCGGGAACAAAAGTTATTTGTTTGTGTTCGGTATTGATAATATTGAATACGTTACCAGTTCCGTCTTTTTTCCACATCGCATCTAGTATTCGTCTTGCTTCTTTATAATAATGTATTCCTGTATCGTTACCCCATTTATTTGAAGCAAAAAGCAGACTTGTAATATAATACAATTCTCCATCTGAAGCTGAACCTTGGGAATTCTGTTTTTTTGTATGCGGATTTACACTCCATGCAAAATAAGCTTCACGAGGTCCGTCCTGATGCTGCATATATTTTACCGACCAGCGCCAGAGACGATCAAAAACGTCTTTTTTATTGAGCTGCACCGCAATCATCATTCCGTAAGACATTCCTTCTGTGCGCGCATCATTATTTTTAATATCAGAAACATATCCTAATGAATCGCCTTCTTTAAAATAGACTTTGTTTGGACCTTCAAAAATATCATAATAAGCTTTAGCCAGTTTTTTATCTATTTCTGACTGACTGTAACCTGCTTCTTTAAAAAGATTACGATAATGAGGTCTTGTAGAATTTGATTTTTCTAGTTTATTTTTAGTTTGTCCTATCGCCAAAATAGGAATAATGAATAAACACATCATGATCAAAACTGGAATTCTACTCCAGAATTGCGTTTTAAAAATGCTTTTTGCTGTCATGAATTTTATTTTTTTAATAATAAAATGAAAATCGATTTACTTGACTTTTTTAACTCCTTCGGTAGTCTGTACTATTTTTTTAATACTGCCGTCTTTATTGTAATACAAATAATCTACACAAATAGAACGTCTGTAACTGCCTCCTGTTGGCAGACTTCCGTTGTGATAAAAAAAGTATGATTTGCCTTTGTAATCAATAATTCCAGGATGTGTTGTAAAGCTGTTCGGTACATTTTCCTGAATTATTCCTCTATAATCCCACGGCCCTGTTGGCGTTTTAGATGTGCAATATTCTATCATTTCAGGTTTTGTGCCTTCACTGGCATACACTAAATAGTACAACCCTTTTCTTTTGTACAGCCAAGGACCTTCTATATAATTTTTAAGTTCTACGACAGTTATAGGACTATCCAACTCTATCATGTTTTCTTTAAGTTTCACCCACTTACAGCTTCCATTTCCCCAATACATATAGGCTTGTCCATCATCATCGACAAATACGGTCGGATCTATGTCGTCCCACGAATGTTTCTTGTCTGTGGTCATTTCGTTCGTTATTAATGCCTTGCCAATTGCATCTTTAAAAGGTCCCGTAGGACTGTCTGAAACCGCTACTCCTATTGCAGCGCCTCCTTCGCTTACATTATCCTTTTTATGAAATGTAGAAACAAACCAGTAAAATTTTCCATTTCTCTCAACACACTGCGCGGCATAAGCATCACCATTTGCCCAGGAAAATATACTTGGCGAAAGAACAGCCCCGTGATCTTTCCATGTTTTCATATCTGTTGTTGAAAACACATGCCAGTCGGCCATTTTGTAATTTGTATCTTCTGTAGTTGCTGTATCATGTCCGGTATGCAAATAAAGCACGCCGTTATGCACTAAAGGCGCCGGATCGGCAGTAAAAATATCTTTGATTATAGGATTTTGTGCTTGTAACTTAACTGATAAACAAATGAACATTAATAAAATTATCTTTTTCATTTTATATTTTGATTTTGATTGTCACAATTCGGTTAAAACTCTTAAATAGAAGTTTGAAGTATTATAGAACAAATAAACAGCGCAAGAAAAGCTATTGCGCTGTTTATCAAAAAAACTAACTTAAACTAACCAATATTTAACTCTTTTAATACCCCGGATTATTATCACTAGGTTTTATGTTTGGATTTGATGAGGTTTCTCTGTTTGGTATAGGCCATAACTCACTTTTTCCAGCGGTAAAACCTGTTCCCTGTAATTCGGTATTAGCAATTCCCCATCTTATAATATCATCAAAACGAGACTGTTCTCCGGCTAATTCCACTTTGCGTTCGTGAACAATCGCGGCAAATACAGCTTCTTTTGTTGGAGCAATATTTGTTGTTAAATTCGCTCTGTCTCTCACTTGTGTAATGTATGCAATGGCAGCAGTCTGCGAACCTCCTTCTCTTTGGTTTTCGCATTCGGCTTTCATAAGCAGTACATCAGCATAACGCATCACTTTGAAATTTATACTTGATCGTGTAGCTTCGTCTTCTCTGTTATAATAGTTTTGATATTTTTTCCATCCCGCTCTTCTAATCCCCGCAGAAGTAGTAAAATTACTGGCAACCATTACTTTAGTTCCTTTTAAATATGTTGATCCCGGTACATAAAATGTATCTCCAAAACGGTCATCGCCTACTTCGTATGAGTCTAGTAAATTATCTGACGGATACACATTATACCAGCTTAAATTTCCATATTCCTGCCCTCTTAAAGTTGATTCTTCAAAACCAGTTCCGCCGCTGTCACCTTGAGAACCCCACTGGTCTCCGGTTCCATTTTTTTCATCAAATTCAATTTCAAAAATAGATTCTTTACCATGCTCTGTTTCTTCCATAAAGTTGTTATAAAAACTTCCTTTATCTTCAAGACTGAATCCGGTAACGTTATTTAAAGCCGTAAGCGCCTGGTCATATTTCTTTTGGTATAATAATACTTTCCCTAAATAAGCAAAAGCCGCTTCTTTAGTTGCTCTTCCTGCAGTTTCTGTACCTCTTGCCAAAAGATTTTGAGACGCAAATACAAGATCTTCTTCAATCAAAGCATACACTTCGGCTTTTGGACTTCTTGCGTTCCCTACAATAGTTCCTGTTTTATAAATAGGAATATCACCAAAACGTTTCACTAAAAGAAAATAGTAGTAAGCTCTTAAGAAATGTGCTTCTCCTAAAAACTTATTCTTCTGCTCTTGCGGTAAAACCGAATTTGCCAACGCATTGATTTTATCTTCATTGTCTAATACGAAATTTGCTCTCGAGATTCCTATGTAACAAGATTCCCAGTAATACTGAATAATATCATTTCCGGCATTAAAAGAAAAATCCTGAAATGGTTTCTTGTTTCCTTCTAATTGAGGATTTCCTAAAGCTTCCTGACTCATAAGATCCATGGCAAATGAAAAATTTCTACCATAAAGCCCTCTTGTCTGCAGGTTGGCATAAGATGCATTTACAGCAGACTGTACCTGATCTTTAGTTTTAAAAAATGTGTCCGGAGATAAGGTGTTAGGATTTGTTAATTCTAATTCACCACTGTCGCAAGAAGTTAGGCTTAAAACTCCCGACAGAACTAAAAGTATATATTTTATTTTTCTCATCATCATATAAATTAAAATGTAACATCAAGTCCAAAAATGATAGATTTTGGCTGTGGATATCTTCCTAAATCAATACCGGCAGAATTAGCATTGGCATCGGCACGTGCAATTTCAGGATCTAAACCGCTGTAATTTGTAATAGTTATTAGGTTTTGTCCGCTTAGGTAGAAACGTACTTTTGAAAAATAGGCTTTGAATGCATCTCCTGATAATGTATATCCTAATGCAATATTTTTTAATCTGGTATACGAACCGTCTTCAATATAGCGCTGGTTTGCCGAAGACCAGTTTATGTCTGCGCCCTGAGCTCTAGGCAGTGTTGCTGACGGATTGGTAACTTGGCCGTTAACCACAATGGCTCTGTCCAGAACGTCTGTACTGGCATTAAACAAACGGTTCATTCCTTTTAAATCGAAAGTGTTGGCGTTGTAAATATCATTTCCCTGAACTCCTGATATAAAGCAGTTAAAATCGAAGTTTTTATAAGCTGCGTTAAGATTTAAACCATACGTAAAATCAGGGTATGGATTACCGATATTGGTTTTATCATTTGCATTGATAATTTTATTTCCGTCGCGGTCTACAATTTTAATATCTCCCGGCTTGATTGCCGTTTGACCCGGCCCAAAAACTGCATCTACTTCTGCCTGATTTTGATAAATTCCATTTGTCTGATAACCGTAGAAATAAAATAAAGGCTGTCCTACTTCAAGTCTTGAAAAATTTTCTAAACCCGCTCTTGGTACAGGGCCTCCTAATACACTGGTTACACCCGGTGCTAAACTCACTACTTCATTTTTGCTTGTTCCTAAATTTGCCACCGCAGACCAGGTAAAATCTCCTTTTCTGTCATTATAACCCAATGATATTTCATAACCGCTTACTTTTACGTCGGCAATGTTTTGAATTTGAGTACCTCCGCCCGCAGATCCAACAGAAGCAGGTAGCGGTACTGCAAAAAGAATATCACTGCTCTTGTTGTTGAAATACTCAAAAGATCCTGTTATTTTTTCATCAAAAAAACCAAAATCCAAACCTATGTTTCTATCCAGTTTTGATTCCCATTTTAAATTTGGGTTTGGTGCAACTCCAAGCGATACACCAGGTGCATTACCGCCTCCAATTGGGTAATTGTAATTCGCAATTAAAGTAGCGCTGTATTGGTAATTATCAATTCTGTCGTTTCCTGTAGTTCCGGTACTGGCTCTTAGTTTTAATGTGCTGAAAACAGAATTTTCCATAAAACTTTCTTTGGCTATATTCCACCCAAGAGCAACAGAATAGAAATTTCCCCAGCGGTTGTTCGATCCAAAACGAGACGATGCATCCCTACGTCCTGAAACAGCAAGCAGATATTTATCGTTATAATCGTAATTGATACGGGCTATGTAACCAATATTTTTTTCCTCATAATTAGCCGAACTTAAATTCCCTTCATTGTAACGAAGCTGATCGATTTCGTCTGAAATATTATAACGGCTTCCTGCCACTAAATTTTGTGATTTTCCATCGATTCTTGTAATTACACCTAATACTTCAAAATTATGTTTTCCGGCAATTGTTGTTTTATAAGTCAAACTATTATCAAAAACAATGGTTTGTCCTTGACCATTGGTTTCGGCTGTGGTAGAAAATGCTTGTTTGTGGTAAGAACCGTCCTGAAAACTTGGAACAAAAGTGTGGTCTTTTCCAGTGTAATAATCTAAAGAAACCTGAGATCTGAATTTTAAGCCTTTGTAGATTTCAATTTCGGCAAATATATTTCCGATTATTGATAAATTATTAATTTTCTGATATCCCAAATTGGCCACACGAACAGGGTTTTCGGCATCATTTCCGTCAATAGCGCTTGGTCCTTGATAACCTCCTAAATTCTGATCATTATAAATTGGAAAATACGGCGCCATTTTTATAGCGTGCTCTAATAATGTTCTTCCTCCCGCACTGCGCTCCGGGTTAATGGTACTGAAAGAAACCCCAATATTACTTCCAACTTTAAGCCTTCCAATATCCTGTGTATTATTGGCTCTGAATGAATAACGCTCAAAACCAGTATTAATAACGGCTCCAACTTGTTTTAAATATTCTGCAGAATAACGGCTTGTAGATGTTTCTGTTCCGTTTGAAAAACTCAGCGCATAATCCTGCATTAAACCCGTTTGAAAAATCTGATCCTGCCAATTGGTAGTAATATTTCCAAATTCTGCCGCTCTTGCCGTTAAATCACTTCCCATATCCTTAGCATACTGAAGATACTGCTGTGTATTTAAAACATTGTATCTTTTTGTGATTTCCTGCCCGCCTATGTAAGTGCTGAATGTAAGCTGTCCCGGACCTTTTTTACCTTTTTTTGTAGTAACTACAATAACTCCGTTAAAAGCTTTTGAACCGTATAAAGCAGTTGTCGAAGCATCTTTTAAAACCGAAATACTTTCGATATCATTTGGACTCAAACCAGAAAGATTTCCCGTTAAAACTCCGTCAATAACATACAGCGGCGCACTGTTTCCCATTGTGGCTAAACCACGAATAGTAACCGTTGGGTTTGTTCCCGGCGCACCGTTAACAACCGTTACCCCGGCTGCACGACCTTGCAAAGCCGACTCTGCATTGGTAATGGGCACTGCTGCAATATCTTTTGAACTTACAGTAGAAATTGCTCCTGTTACTTTGGCTCTTTTTTGAGTTCCATAAGCCACTACAACTTCATTTAAATTTTGAGTAGAAAGTACTAACGTAACATTAATTGAACTTCTTTGTCCAGACGTAATAGTCTGCGAAATTAAACCTACATATGAAAAAGTAATTTTATCTGTGGGATTAACTCCTTGTAAAGAATATTTACCATCAAAATCAGTAGAGGCACTATTTTGTGTGCCTTCGACAATAACACTCGCACCAGGCAGCGGAAATCCTGACGGATCTGTAACAACACCCTGAATTGTTTTGGTTTGTGCGATTAAATGCTGACCGCCCGTTATGAGCAGCCCAATAAGTGCAATTTTAATTTTTAACATCATACTAAAGTGGTTTTTTGTTTGGTTAAATTGTTTGCTTAATAGAAACAAATATAAAAAAACAAACATAAAAACAATCGGTTGTTTTACAATTTAATTAAATTATTAATAAAAATATGTCGTTATAAAAACATAAAATTTAAATTAATTTAAAATATATTGTCAATATATCAATTTAACAATATTTAACAGTAAAAAACATAATGATTTAATAGTCATTTTGACCATTTGATAAAAATTAAATAAAATATTACATTTTTAAATATTTAAAGTAAAATCTTATTTTAAAAACTTAAAAGTAAGTTTTTGATTATAAAAATAAGTATTAAAATAGCTCCTATGAAACTTAACCTACGCGAATAGGAAATAAAATTAGCCTAAGCTAATCAAAATTTCGTTTGCAATCGGTTGTTAAAATGAATTTTAAAAACATTTTTTTCATATTTTTAGTCCTAAAGAAACTAGAAAAGATATTTTATATCATAATTAATTTTGGAGAAGTATCCCACCATTATACGGAATTTCAATAGTGATTTTTTTGTCTTTATTTACCTTGAATTCACTCACTTTTCCGTTAAGCTGATCATCGTCTGTATAACTTTTAATTTTTGATCCAGTATCAAACATTTCAAGTTTTAGCTGTAGTTTTATTTTTCTCTTTTCAGCATTTACGCCCGCGATGTACCATTTATTGCCACTTCGGCGTGCCAGCACAATATACTTTCCTGGATAACCATCTAAAAATCGAATTTCGTCCCAAGTTGTCGGAACTTCCTTCATGAAATTTACAGCCCATTCTGAAGCATCGTTTAAATTATTTGGAGCCAAAGCAAAATGCTGTACACCGCTTTGAAATAATACCGCTGTCGCCAAAGCAAAAACATCCGAAGTCATTCTTTTAGAACCTTTGTTAGGTGTGTTGTCACTGTTGTAAAATTTATTTAGTGCGCTTCCGCCAAAATCCATGCTTCCAACTGTATTTCTAATAAAAGGATGTATTGAAGCATTAATTGATTCGTTATTACAGCTTTCTTGTCCAAAATGTAAATTCTCGCTGGCTAAAACAGCTTCTGCCGAAGCAAAGTTGGGGTACATACGCTCCCAGCCTCTTGGTAAAGTACAGCCGTGAAAAATAACCATGATTCCAAAATCGTTGGCATCTGTTAAGATATCTTCATAGAGTTTCATCATAACTTGTTTATCTCCGCCAAAAAAATCTACTTTAATTCCTTTAATGCCAATACTTTTCATCCAAGCCATTTCTTTACGACGTATTGCCGTATTGTCCATTAATCCTCTCGGACCTTGCGGTGCATCGTTCCAATATCCGTTTGAATTGTACCATAAATACAAGTCCACGTTTTTTGACGCTCCATATTTCGCTAATTCTTCAATTTTGTCGCGACCAATTTGCGTATCCCACAAAGCATCAACCAAAACGGTTTCATAACCCATTTCTGCGCTGAAATCGATATACTGTTTTTGCACTGGAAAAGTGGTGTTATTGTCCATTTTTATAATCCAGCTCCAAGTTCCTTTTGTGTATTGATATTCTTTAGAAGCTTCGTATTTTGGTTTTACAACATCAAACGGAATCGTAGTTTCTACAATTGGCGCAAGTGTTTCGCCCACAGTAATCGTTCGCCAAGGAGTTTCGCCGTCAAGCGGAATTCCGGGTACCGTTGTACCATTGCTGTTATTTTCTTCCTGCATAGGAAAACCAATTGTGTACAAACCTTTTTGACCGCCCATTAATCGGCTGGCGCAATAACCGCCGTCTACTCCTGTTTCTGAAATTAAAACCCAGCCGTTTGTTTTTACTTTGAAAAGGCACGGAAAAGTATAACCGTATCCCAAACCATTTTTACCAACCTCATCATCAAGTGTATATGAAGTTTCATAACTTGGTGCAGTTCGGGCGAATCCTGTCATAGGTTTGCTTTGCGGACAAAGAAATGTGGTTGTTTCTTCTGGAAGTAAAAAACCTGAAGCTTCTTCCTGAACAACGCAAGAACGGGATTCTTTCTGCGGATAAACTTTGTATTTAAATGCCAGATTGTTATTGCTTACTCTAAAAATAATATCGATCGCAGCTCTTCCTTCTTTCGTAAAAGAAAAAACAGCTTCATTTGCAGTATAATGAACTGTACTTTTTTTGATATTTTTTAATTGATAAGTTTCATCAATTTTATTTTGTTTGATATTGTTTTCTAAAACCAATCCGGCAGAAAAATCGCCAACACTCGTTTTTAATCCAAGCGGTGATTTTTCTATAAAAGTTTTATCGTTATATGAAACACTGTAAGCAGGTTTTCCATTTTCAACAGATAAGAAAACCTTAAGTTTATCGTCTGGGCTTTTTACAATTGATTGTGCATTTAGATTAAAAAAACTCAGCACACATAAACAGATAACGTATTTAAAACTCATAACAGATTGATTATTAAATTGAATTTTATTCTTTATTGAACATTGATTTTATCGCTCAGATGAAAATAGTCAAAATCGACGAAACCTCCTTTATTTTGTGTTGCATAATTGAACAACCCAAATCGGTAGCCCATAAAATGAGGCAGTGTATACGGCATCTTTATAGGTTTTCCAATGCTGATCCATTCTTTTCCGTTCAAGCTGTAATAAAACCTGCCCGTATCAGCTTTGTCTTTAAAATCGCATTCGGCTTTAAAATATATTTTGTTTTGATGCAAGGGCACACTTTCAATTTCTTTTGGATTTCCTTTTTCGGCATCAATCATTACGATTTTTTTCATACCATTTTCAACTTTCACGGCTATCAAACCATAATCTTTCTGCAATAAAGAAAGTCCTGCCATATCGCCTTCTTTCATATTAGAAAGTTCGAGCATAGTACTTCCCGAACATTGCGGGCCAAAGGTTCTTTGTGTTAATGTATTTTTTGCCTGAACAAAACTGCTGTCGATTCTTGCCGTTTTCAATCTTAAATAACCTTTTCTTTCGCTGACAGACCAAAGTGAGTTATCTGGGTTATGATTCCACTGCCAAACCAATGGAAGATCGTTTTTTCCCTTTTTACGGGTAAAATCATCCGAATTTACAATTCCGGGAATAAGACTTTTATTAGCAGGCAGATCCAGATTTTCCGACACTTTATCGTTTTTACCTAAAACAGGCCAATCGTTTTCACATTTTACAGGAACGAGATACGGAATACGACCTACACCGCCAGCGTCTCTAAATAAATATGAAAACCATTTTCCGTCTGGCGTATCGATAAGTCCGCCTTGTGCAACGCCCAAATCCTGCAATCCTATTTTTCCTTCCCAAGGTCCCGAAATAGCGTCGGCTTTGTGAATAATCACTGTGCGCATACCGTCTTTTGGCCAGCAGATATTAAACAAATAGTATTTTCCGTTAATTTTAAAAAGCTGTGAACCCTCAGACGGAAGCATAATATTGTCGCCTGCGGGAATATTGGCATCTTCGATTAAAACTCTTTTTGTTTCTTCTTTTACTGCCGAAAGATCTTTTTCTAATTCTATGATATAAATTTTACCGCTTCCCCAGACCAAATAAATTTTTCCATCATCGTCAAACAAAAGCGAATGATCGTGATACGAATGATTTAAAACAGTTCTTTTCCATGGTCCTTTTTCAATATTTTTTGTTGAAAATATATACGTTTTACCCGTTGTTCCCGAAAAAGTGCTCACATAATAAATGCCATTATGAAAACGCAGACTACTCGCCCAAGAACCTCTTCCATAATCATTTTTGCCGTTATCAAGATTTAATTTATCATCGTTATCTTCAAGTGTTTGATAGGCATAGTTAACAAGTTTCCAATTTACTAAATCATTTGATTTCATAATGGGAACGCCCGGATTCATGTGCATCGTTGTACTGCTCATATAATACGTATCCTGAACGCGAATTATCGATAAATCTGGAACATCGGCATAAATGACAGGATTATGTGCTTTGCCCGTTTGAGCCTTAACGGTTATACTGCCTAAAACAAGCAATAAAACTGTGTATAAAAAATATCTTGTTTTCATCTTAGTCTTTATTTTGGAATAGACTTTAATCTTTCACGATTCGTAACTGATAAAATCTCGGACTTTCACTTCCGTCTTTTGAAAGGATTTTGATATTTACAACTTCCAGATTTTCTATTTTTATTTTGATGGTTTTGTCTTTTATAGAAATTTCAGCAGGTTTTTCATTTATCAAAATTGTAAAATTGTCTTTCAAGTCATCTAAAACATTCACATATAAAAACTGGCCGTGCTTGTTTTTATTCTGCATTTGATAAGAAATGTACGAACGGGTATTTCTCCAGAATTTTCCATCATCATAACCCGAATTGCTTTTTTCACCTTTATACAAATGATCTACTTCCGGCTGTTGTTCGCCGCAATTTATTTTATCAATGGTTTTATTCTCTAAAGCCAAAGCTTCTATTTCCTGTTGTTTTAACAAGGCTTGTTTTTCTTTGTATTCTTCTTTTGAATAGGTTTGAAAATACATTTGATAACGGGCATCGTGCACTTCAAAAAAAGGCTGTAACTGCAGTGAATCAAGGCTGAATCTCATATCTCCCATCGGTTTAAGTCTTGAAACATAACTTTCCTTTTCTCCTACCAATGCGTATGCTTTATCGAGCGATATAAACTTTCCTTTTGCCACGTGTCCCATTCGGCTGTCATCAGCAAATAAACCGTCTAAATCTTGTGTCGATGTTTTGGCCGCTAAAACTATTGGTCCGTCAACAAACGCGCTCCAATTGGAACCATCAGGCAATGGTTCTAAATGAACTGATGTATTAAATATGATTGAAATTTTATCTCCCGATTTCCATTTATTGGAAACTGAAACATACTCAGAAGGTTGTGATGTGATTTTTTGCTCTTTTCCATTTACTAAAATTTTAAAGTTTTCTGCCCATTTTGGATAACGGATATTTAAAGCAAAAGTTTGGGCTTTTTGAAGTTTAAGAACGATTTCTGAATTGTTTTCATAAGGAAACTTCGTTGTCTGCTCTAATTCAATTCCTTTTTCTTTCCATTTTAAAACAGAAGGTATAAACAGGTTCACAAAAACAGCATTACCAGAATGGCTGTAAATTAGTTCGCCGTATTTCGAATGATTTTCTAATCCTGAACCTACACAGCACCACATACTTGTATCGGGTTGTGAATAAACACGATAATGATTGGGACGAATAGGCGTAAAATAAACAAACCCTGCTTTTTCCGGATGCTGGCTGGAAAGAATATGATTGTAAAGTGTACGCTCATAAAAATCAAGATAACTTACATCATTTTTATCCAGAAACAACGCTTTTGTGAGGCGTTCCATATTATAGGAATTACAGGTTTCTGGCCCTTGATTGGATCGTAACATTCCGTCGAAATCATCAATTGGATTAAAATGCTCTGCAACACTATTACCTCCAAAAGCGGTGCTGCGTTTTTGAGTAACATTGTTCCAAAAAAATTCTACACCATCCGACCATTCTTTGTTTTTAGTTAAAACAGCAATTTTTTCAAAACCAATAACTTTTGGAATCTGTGTATTGGCATGCAGTCCGGTAAGTTTGTCTTCTTTTTGCAGCAGCGGATTTAAAAAAGCTTTGTGCGATAATCGTTCGGCAGTTTCAAGATATTTTTTATCATGAGTTATGGTATACAAATCTGCAAAAGATTCATTTATACCGCCGTGTTCTGTGTTTAAAATTTTCTGGATTTGTTCATCAGAAAGCGGGCGAATTAATTCGATAAACCAATCTCCTAATTTTATTAGAATATCTTTTGCTTTTTCACTGCCTGTATAACGATATGCATCATTTAAACCCGCAAAAAGTTTGTGAATATTATAAATCGGAACCCAGGTATTATTTAATCCGAAACTGCTTCCGTCAATATCTCCTTTATGAATTCGATCCCAAAAAACTTTCCCCTGCGGAATCCCGCCCACGTAACCATTACCGTTTTTTTCCTGACAAATGGCCAGTTGAGAAAGCATATAATCTAACCTGTTTTTAAGCTCTGGATTTCCTGTAGAAGCATACATCATTGATAATGCCGAAAGATAATGCCCTGCAATATGTCCGTCGAGTCCAATATTTTCCCAATTACCATATCGATTTGCTTTTCTTGGAAGACCGGCATCTAATAAATACGGAGCCAGCAATTTATTTGGTTTTAATGCCAAAATATACATAAGATCAATATCCTGAGCTTTTTTAAACGGGCTTTCTTTTAACCTTACTTCATCCAGACTGAAAAGTTCCATTTGAGCTTTGGCACCAAAAGCAGTTAAAAATATAAAGAAGGAGTAGACGATTTTATTTTTCATTTTAAAGCAATATTATTAGTAATGAAAAGACCTTTTTATTCTGCGGTCATTTTACTTTCTGGAGCTCCAAGATAAGAAAATTTTAAGCCGCCGGTATCAATTAAAATCTTCTGTAATACAATTCCCGGATCTAAAACACGAAAACGAAGTGTATGTTTTCCTGCTTTTAAAATTGTATGTTTTGTGGCAGAATGAATCATGTGTTCTGCCTGCCATTTTCCTAATTCGCCGCGGTAATGCCCGTTAAAATTTACTTGCTGCGGTTTTTCTCCATCAAAGGAAATTTCGTAACGAAGTCCTTTGTTGCTGTTAAAATTAAGCGTTGGAGCCAAAAGAAGTTCAACATTGAATTGACCTGTTGAAGTAAAATTAACTTCGTATTCTACAAAAACATTTTCGTCAGAAGATGGGTAACTATTTTGCGGAAATGTGGTAATACCGCTTAACGTTTTTCCGAAATCTGGAATTACTTCCCAATGTGTTTTTTTTGAATTATTCGCTTTTGAAAAATGCTGTGCTTCTATCGATATATAACCGTCTTTTTCCTGAAAAACTTTCGGGTTAATATTTTCTTTTTCTGAAAGATATGTTACTTCTGGCAGAATATTTTTTGGCGTGTCGTGCCAGGCTTTATAACCTATACGCATTTGATCCATCATATGTGTCCATTTTCCGCCTGAAATCTCATTATTGTATTTATTTTGAAGAATCGAATCACGCTCAAAATTCTTTTTTACCTCAGCTGCATAATAATTGGCAAGGCTGTTTTTTTCTTCTGCGAGTTTTTTATTTTTTGCCTGTGCAAAATACATTTCATACAGATTACAGCAAGCATCTACTGGATATAAAACCAGCTGAAAATAAGCATCTTTATATTCGGCAGGAAGCTCATTATAAACGCGGTACGCATCGAGCGCTAAATTTTTGTAGTCATTAACAACGGTTTGAAATTCGTTATAATTTTCTAAACTATACGTTTTGCTGTCGAGCATTTCGGGTGTAACACGACGATTGAATTTTGGATACGTATTTAACAATCCGGCAATTTCTTCGGCATGTTTTTCTCCAAACTGATCTGCTGCCCATTTCTGGGTAAATTCAAAAAGATTTTGTGAATTAAACTGCTTCGGATTCCAAGCCATATCAAGAAAGAAACTGATCGGAAATTCCATTGGTTTTAAATCGCCGACATTTACAATCCAGATTTTATCGACTCCGTGTTCGTAACTTAAATTCATTTGTTCCCAAACCCTTTGTATCGGACTTATATTAATCCATTTTGAGTTTCTGGGTCCTCCGACGTAATCAAAATGATAATACATACCGTAACCGCCTTTGTGTAAAGGTTTTGTTAGATCTGGAAGTTTACGCACATTTCCCCAGTTGTCGTCGCAAAACAAAAGAATTACGTCGTCTGGAACACGCATTCCCTGATCGTAATAATCCTGAACTTCTTTGTACAAAGCCCAAACTTGCGGTGTTTTATCGGCACTTTTTCCTGTTTCTCTTTCTATAATTCGGCGTTGTTCTTTTACAATATTTTCGAGCAGACTTATATTGGTGCCTTCGCTCATAGCTTCGTCACCGTCTCCGCGCATGGCTATTGTGACTATCTTTTCCCAATTTTTACTGCGTTGGATTCCTGTTTTCCAAAATTCATCTAAAACAGTTTTGTTTTTAGAATAATCCCAAACGTTTGGAAGATTATTTTTTTTGATGTAGCGTCGCCAATCCGTTTGTGCCAAAGCCATAGGTTCATGATGTGAAGTTCCCATTACGATTCCCATTTTATTTGCCAGCGGACCGCTTGCCGCGTCATCATCATAAAAAGCATTTCCCCACATCGCTGGCCACATATAATTGGCTTTTAAACGAAGCATTAATTCAAAAACTTTTTCGTAAAACTGGCTGTTAAAACCTCCAAATGTGGCTTTTGCCCAACCGCTTAATGCCGGCGCTTCATCATTAAGAAAAATTCCTCTGTATTTTACAGCTGGTTCTCCATCAGTATAAATTCCTTTTACGAAATAAATAGTCTCTTTCTGTTTTAGGGGAACATCAGCCCAGTAATACCAAGGCGAAACGCCAATTTGTTTGGATAATTCGTAAATTCCGTAAATGGTGCCGCGTTTATCACTTCCTGCAATTACAAGCGCTTCTTCAATTCCTTTAAACGGATTTTTAACGTGTTGTATAATGAATTTTTCATTTTTGCCTTTGAGTTCTTTTCCATCGATTTTCTTTTGTTTTACTAAATCATCAATGATCGAATTAGTGCCCATCATTCCGATAATAATCAATGGAGAACCTGTTTTTGGATTTTCGTTTAAAACAACGGGACGATCTCCGGTAACTTTTTCAAAATCAGATTGGAGATTATTTACGGCACGCAGAATTCCAGCATCTAATCCTTTATTTACAAAAAAGGAAAGAGATTGTGATTTTTCTTTTAAAACCATTACGTTTTCTGTTTTTACAGTAGTTATAAAAGGCTGCGATGCTTTTGAAACATTATGCAAAAGAGCAATAATTACAAAGAAGATAAATTTGAAATAGCTATTCATTGTCTTTATTTTATCTATTAGTTATTGATTTGTTTTAAATCAATTTCTTGAATTGCCTCCAGCTTTGGCTGGAGGTCAAAAGTTGAATTGAAGATGAGGCTTTAGCCAAAAATGTATTAGGCTAAAGCCAATTACATACTCATTCATTAATTAACCTCCAGCTAAAACTGGAGGCAATTCATATAATTTTAGTTGTTTAAATCTGCTGTCTCTAAAACTGTGTATTTTGAAAAAACAGATTGATCTACAGGTTTAAATAAAAACTGAGAAAACATATATAAACCATTTTTCCAGACTTTAAAATCATGAACTCCGGGTTCGATGTAATAAATATGAGGCACATTATTTTTTACTAAATAATCGTGCGTGCGTTTACTGTTTTCGATAAGCCAGTCTTTATCGCCACAAGAAATCCAAAGGAGTTTTAATTTCTTTTTTGCTTCTTCAGGATTGGGAACTAATTCCTGAGGCATTTTGGTATTAGGTGCCGATGAAAATCCACCAACCCAGGCAAACTGATCTAAATTTCCTAAACCAAAGTTTAAAGACTGCCCGCCTCCCATTGACAAACCGGCAATGGCTCTATGTTCGCGGTCTTTCAGAACCGGATATTTTTTTTCTATAAACGGAATTAAATCATGCAGTAAATCTTTTTCGAAGGTGGCAAATGCCTGTACTTTATCTGATGCCATTATGTCTCCAGAAGCACTGTCGTCTTTCATGGCTCTTCCGTTTGGCATGACCACAATCATAGGTTCAATTTTTCCTTCAGAATAAAGATTATCTAATATTATCTGCGGATTTCCACCGTTGAGCCATTCTTTTTCATCACCGCCTATTCCGTGAAGAAGATATAAAACAGGATATTTTTTCTTTTTATTAAATCCCGGCGGTGTGTAAATAGTTACTTTTCTGGTTGTACCAACTGTTTTTGAATCGTAAGTTATGGTTTCTACTTTTCCAGCCGGCACGTTTGGATTTAAAACATCAAATCCTAAAGGCGCCTGAACGATAAAAGGTTCACTGCTATTAGTTGCTTTATAACCTAATAAACGTAACATTTGATCGGCATAACGTTTTCCTAATTCTTTGTAACCTTCGGTATTAAAATGTAAAAAATCGGAAGCAACAGCACAGCCTTTTGAAGAAATAACATAAGCCGTTGGAATTGTTTTTGGCAGTACTGCAATAATTTTATTCATGCTTGCACATTTTCCGTTTTGTTCTTCATGAACGGTTTCGCCAGAAAGCAAAGGCACTTTTCTAGGATCTAAGTTGAGATCTTTCATTAAATTATCATATACAATTTTGACTTTTTTCGGCCAAAGTGTATCGCCTGTATTCGATTCTCCCTGATGCAGTAAGATCCCTTTTATGACACCTGTTTTTTGTGCAATTTTTGCCATTTCAACCAGTCTTGCATACGGACTTCCGTTGTATTCTTTTATCATTCCTTTCATCCAATCTGGTGCAGTGGCAGTGTAACTTTCGGTTTTTTCAGGATCAAAAAGTTCAATTTTACAGCCTCCAACAGCAACATTTACAACGCCGACTTTTATGTTTTTTGGAAGATTAGCGACCATCGTTCTTCCGAAATTATCGGTAAGGGTAAATCCTGTTTTACAACGGCATAATGGCGGAATAGCGGTGTACCATTTGCCCATTTCACGCCCTAAATCGGGACAGTTTACAGCTTCTAAAACCTGAAAACGAGGATCGACACCTAGTTTATCCTGAGGTTCTAAAGGCGCCGCTCCTTCCATATTGGACTGTCCAAAACTGAGATAAACATGAAAATTGGGATCTTGAGAATACGCGTTCTGTACTATGAAAAAAACAATTGTAAATGCAAAGACTCTAATTAGTAATTTCATGATTGTGATTTAATTAGTTGAAAGAGCGAACTCTTTTTAATGTTATTATTGAAATAATTTTAAATCTACTGCTTCGCCCATTCGCTTGTAGCCCAGTTCATTTGGATGCAGAAAATCATTATCGTGCATGTTGGACAAGATTGTTTTTGAACCTTTTTCGGATTCCATTTCTTTGTCAAAATCAATTACAGCATCAAAACTGCCATTTCTAATCCATGCATTTACAATATCTCTGGCTTCCTGCTTAAACGGGGCATCATAAAATGATTTTTGAAAAGGCAGAATCGTACAGCCATATACTTTGATTCCTTTGGCATGTGCTTTATCGATCATAATTTTATAAGCATCTATAATTTCCTGTGCTTTTGCGGGTGCATCTTCGGCACGTTTAATACCGCCAATGTCATTTATACCCTCTAAAATTACAAGCCATTTTGTTCCAGACTGCGAAAGTACATCGCGGTCAAAACGATCGAGTGCTGTTGGACCAAGTCCGCCTTTTACTACACAGTTTCCTCCGATTCCTAAATTTAGCACGCCAATATGTTCTGTGTTTTTATTAGCTGTCAATCTTGCGGCTAAAATATCTGTCCATCTATTTTGTTTGTTGGTTCCGGAACCTCTTCCGTCTGTAATCGAGTTACCTAAACAAACGATATTTGAAGCTTTTTTTGAAGTAATAACATCTAATCCCATAATGGTGTACCAGTGATCTGTTTTTACAGCCTCAGAAAACATTTCATCTTTTTGATGATCGCCTTGCAATATATAAGATGTTGTGCGCGAACCGGGATGACCTGAGATAAGTTTAGACGCTTTTTCGTAATGAATAGTTACTGCTAAAAGCTGTCCGGCATAAAGCGGAAAATTAAAAATATCCGAATATATTTCTTTTTCAGGTTCGATTGTTACAGAAGGATTTCCGTTAAAAGAAAGCATTTGCTGTGTTTTGATATCAATTGCTGGTGCTTCAATAACATTGGCAATACTTACCGATTTTATTGCCAGCTGTTCGTTGGTAAAAAGATTTGAAAAACGAAACCTCAGCTGATTTCCTCCAATAGAAACTTTAATAATCTGTCTTAACGTATTGCCACTCAAACCAGGTTCTGGAGGCATATTATGAGGTTCGACCTGCATTTGCGCACATGCCCAAGTTCCTGTCCAATTTTGATTTTTAACTTTGGCTGTCTGGTTTGATTTACAGCCTGCAATGAAAATGAGAAGGATAAAAAATAAGATATTTTTGCAATGTTTTTTCTTCATGTTTCTTTATTTCAAAAGTTAAATGATCAGCCTATTTTCTACAATTTCGTGTCGTTAGCCGAAGTCGCATATAAACCTACCAATGCACCTGTAAAACCTCCTGCAACATTTGTTGAAAGAATATCTCCAGAAACTGCACCGCCCAGATTTTCATAATCAGAGTCATTTGCTGTAAAATTGAATTCGTAACTATCTCCTTTCGCTTTTACCTGCAGTTTAACTGCTTTTTTAATCTCTATTTTTTTGCTGGCAATTATTTTCGACTCTCCATTTTCTGTTCTTTCTAAAAGTACATAAGTGTCTTTTCCTTTTTTGGTAATGCCGAAAACATAATTAAAACGTTCGTTTTGCAGACATACAATTCCGGCAAGATCTTTTTCTGATGCACGTTTGTAATTTAATGTAGTTTCAAAAGAAAAAGTATTGTGCTGTTGTCTGTAAAAAAGTGTCGAAGTTGGTTTTAATTCTTTTATGTTGGTTTCAAAAGGATTAATTGCAAGACCTTGTTTGGTAATCGAAATAAAATTCTCGCGAGGTCCTCTTAAACCTATCCATCTGTAATCTAATTTATTGGAAGTGAAATTTTCGGTAAACGTGAAATTTCCATTCGGAAAAAAGCCTTCTTTTCCTGTTTTGTTTTCAACTCCTTTTGGCATTTTCAATTTTGGTTCCATCGGCACTAATCCGTTTTCAAATACAGGAAAAGTTCCAGACCAGTCAACTGGAAGTATAAAAGTCTCACGACCAATGTTTACACGGTCTTTATCATTTGGGCGAATGCCTAAAAATACGCCGTAATATTGATTGTTTGGGCCTTCAATAATATCGGCATGTCCAGTCCAGTCTACTTTATTGCCTCTGTCTTTTGGAAAATATCTTTGGGTAAGTATCGGATTATTTGATGAAGGTTTAAAAGGCCCTTTTGGATTATCCGATATAAAAACCACTTCGCTGTGGTTGCCTCCTGTTCCGCCTTCAGCACACATTAAATAATACTTTCCGTTTTTTTTGTATAAATGCGGTGCTTCAATCCAGATTGGCTTTTTAGAAAGATCCACGCCTCCATCTACTATAATTTTATCGGTTCCCGGAATTACTCTGTCATTTTCTGTATCGTATTCCCAGACTTTGATTACGCGGTGACCGCTGTAAAGTTCTTTTCCTTTATCCGGCGCATCATTATGCACGACGTAACCTTTCCCATTATCATCAAAGAAAATACTCGGGTCAATCCCGCCGAAATCTAGTTTTATGGGACTTCCCCAACCCTTCATCGGATCTTTTGTTTTTACGATGATATTACCCATTTTACCTGTAAAAGCGGTAACAATCATGTAAAAGGTATCGTTGTGAGGATTGTAGGTAATTCCCGGAGCGTAAACTCCTGCACTGATTCCAGTATCATGCGGATTAAATTCGTTGACGTTATTTAGAACTCCGCCTAAATCTGTCCAATTTACTAAATCTTTAGAATGAAAAATAGGAACGCCAGGAAACATGGCGAATGAAGAACAAACCATATAATAATCGTCTCCTTTTCTGGTAATGGCAGGATCTGGATAACATCCCTGCAGAAGAGGAGAATAAAACTCATCAGATTTTAGTGGATTGTTTGTGTAAATATCATCGTTTCCTGTATAGATAACATTCGCAAAAACAGGCGATGATCCGCTTTTTTTCTTGGCTTTTTTTTCCTGAGCTCCTGCTTGAAAAATAGTCAGGAAAGTTATGGCGAATAAAAGAAATCCTTTTCTTGAAATCATTTTTTGTTGTTTTAAAATGTAATGAACAATATTGAAAAGCCGAGAGAATGACTCTCGGCTTTTAACTAACAAAACTTAAACTTATGAAATAAACTCAATGTATTTTGATGCTTACAAAAATTGTTTGCATAACTTATTAATATCCTGGGTTTTGATAAGCTGCTTTATCTGCTGCCGACATTTCCATACCATCAAGCTGTCCTTGTGGGATTGGTCTTAGATAATGATGCGCATCGATAACTCTGGTTATTACTTCTGGCGTATGCTGTCCGTAATTAGATCCTCCAATAGAATATTTTCCTGCCAGTTCATTCCATTTTTGAGTTCTAACTAAGTCGTACCAGCGGTATCCTTCTCCAAAAAGTTCACGAGAACGCTCTGCTAAAATGTAATTAATATCGATAACGGCTGGTGTAGCGGTTGTCATAGCAGTACTGAAATCTGCCGATTTTGCTATATTCCCGTTATTATCCCAACGCCATTTTCCTGCTCTTGCTCTAATTACGTTTATAAGGCTTCTTGCTGTTAAACTTCCTGTTGCTCCTTTTACTGCCGCTTCTGCCGCTACGAAATACAATTCAGAAAATTTGGCTACCGGAAATGGTCTTGTACTTGCAGCATTTGGCTGTCCTAATCCTCCGGCATTATCTGTACGATATGGTCCTAATTTCCAGAATCCCGGATATACAATTCTGCTTATTCCGTTTGGAGAAATAACATAATCTGCTCTTCCCGGAAGCGTTCCTGCTCCTACACCGCTGTCTCCTTGTCCAGAAGGATAAGTAATTGGTGTTACAGGTTCGTCATTTAGAAATGATAAAACAGCATCTCCCGGTTTAATGGTTAAACCATTAGCATTGGTTAAAGTGGCTACAGTGGTTAAACCAGTTCCTTGTAAATTCCAGTTACCGCGGAAAGTAACGGCGAATGTTCCGTCATATCTTGAATCATTTGTTTTATCTGCAAATGTTTTTGTGAAAACTTCAATTGGCGGTGCCATCCTTGTCCAAGGACGTCCTAAAAACTGATTCGCTTCACGCTGTACAGACGAAACTGCTGCTGTACCGTTTTTACTTCTGATAGAAGTATAATTCCACGTTACCATCCAGCCTGCAAAGTTATCCGGTGCGCCTCCGTTACCATACGTTAAACTTGCTCCATTGTAGTATTCGCTTTCCTGCGTATGATCTGCATAAAGCATTACTTCTTTGTTACGGTCATTTGCGCCTGCGTTTACATCATAAAATGAATCTAATAATCCATAAGGGCCAGGATTTTGAATTCCTGCCACTGCTAAATTATAAGCCTCCTGAAAATACCACTGCGCATTGTGTCCGTCTGGATCTACTCTTTGAGCATCTGGGTAAGTTGGAATATTATTTGGATTTTCAAGCCACCATGCGTAGGTCAAATACGCTTTTGCTAAAAATAAACGCGCCAGTGTTTTAGTTGCTGTACCTGTTAATCGAGCTGCATCTGGAAGTTCACTTACCGCATCTCTTAAATCTGGAAAAATAGCTTTTGTATACACTTCAGGAACTGTATTACGTTTTGAACTTCTTGACGGCTTGCTGTTAAATTTTAATTCACCCGCTCCAAGATCCAGAGGCACGCCTCCGAAAGTTTGTACGAGTAAAAAGTAATCAAAACCTCTAAAGAATTTTGACTCCGCAATCAAGCTGCTTGCAATACCTACAGAAGCTCCGTTTTCTATAATTCCGCTCGCTGTATTAATATCGTAATAAGAATTATTCCATAAAACATCCGAACGGCTTGAATTTGGATTTATAACTCCAACTCCAGACAAATCATGATCTTTAAAGTTACCGTCGGCACTTTGAGCGTAAGTAGCTTCATCTGTACCAGTTTGGCACGCATTATAAAAATAAGCCTGTCCGTAAATCCAGCGCAAATGGGCGTAATGAGAAGTTAATCCCTGCTTAACTCCCTGCTCTGTTTTAAAATAATTTGGTTCGTAAAAATCGTGCGGCTTTTCTTCTAATATATCAGAACAGCCAGCTAAGGAAAACAAAACTGCAGATCCTACTATTATGTTTTTTAAAATATATCGTTTCATAAGAATGTCTGATTAAAAAGTTAAATTAAGTCCAAATAGATAATTTCTAGTCGTAGGCGTGTTTGTACCAATAACCAAAAACCTTCTTTGGTAAGATGCAACAGCCTGATTCTCGTCTCCAAATGAATTGGTTTCTGGATCCATTCCTGATTTTCTATGATAAGGAGAAAATAGTACAAACGGGTTTTGAGCAGTTATATAAAGTCTCAAATTGTCGATGCCTAAGTTTCTTGTGAAATTTTTATCTATGGTATAACCCAAAGTCAAAGCTCTGATTTTTACATAAGATGCATCAAAATAGCCCATTGTTGAAATGTATTTTGGATTATCCCCGCTTCTGATCCCTCTTGGATTTGGGAATTCTGCATCTCTGTTATCTGGAGTCCAGTAATCAACATCAACATTGGTTCTTCTTCCGTTCATTAAATTCAAATAACTTGCTCCTCCATAAAGTGTGCTGATTAAGACACCACCGCTTTTAAATGCACCAACAGCAGAAAAATCAAAACCTTTGTACGTTAAATTCGTATTGAATCCTCCTTGAAAATCAGGATCAGTTTCTATAATTTGTCTGTCACTTGCGTTAATGGCACGTGTAGGCGATCCGTCTGGATTGTAATCTCCAGTATATTTTACTTTGATAGACCCCACCACAGTTCCCTGCTGATTAATTCCTGTTGGTCCTGGTTCTAAAATTGACATATAAGGATCTCCTTCCTGCCAGATACCCACTTTTTGGTAATCGTAAATAGAGTTAATGTTGTAACCTACAAACCAGTTATTTGCTTCATCGCGACTAGCTCCAGAAGCAAGTGCTACTAACTTATTTTCATTTTTGTAGAAGTTAACACCAACTGTCCATGTTAAACCTTTCGGATTATCCAAAATAACTCCGTTTAAAGAGATTTCGTAACCTTTGTTTTCTGTTTCTCCCACGTTTGCTACATAACCGCTTACACCAGAAGTTGCAGGTAATCCCACTCTTTGAAGTAAATCTTTGGTATTTGTTTTATAATATTCTATTGTACCAGATAAACGGTTATTGAAAAATCCAAAATCTAAACCGTAGTTCCATGTTGTAGAAAATTCCCATCCTAAACTTGGGTTTGGAAGTTCTGTCACATAAACCCCTGTAGAATTTGTAGTTCCAAAATTATAAGGTCTTGTACTTAAAGCTCCTAAAGTAGCGTACGGAGCAACAGCCTGATTGGATGTTTCACCATAACCAGCACGTAACTTTAATAAATCGATGTGTTTAACATCTTTAAGAAATGACTCGTTTGAGATCGTCCATCCTGCAGAAACTGCTGGATACGTTACCCATCTGTTATCTGGCGAAAGTCTTGAAGAACCGTCAGAACGAACTGTTCCTGAAATGAAATAACGATTATCATACGAATACATTAATCTCGCCATATACGAAGTTAAACCCCATTGTGTATAATCCTGATCGGCTGGATTTATAACAGCTTCTTCTTCACTTTGACCTAAATTGTAAAACTGGAAAGCATCAGAAGTAATTCCGTTTCTGCTGATTCTTGAACTGTTTCCTGTGTATTGTTCGTTAGAATATAATCCAACGAAGTTTATTGTATGTTTTTGAGCAAAAGTTTTGTCATACGTAATTAAGTTTTCAAGCAGCCATTGTGTAGACCAAAAATTGCTGATAGAAGCATTTGACAAAGTAGCTGGATTTACATCAAAAACTCCTTGTCCTTCGTAATATCCGCTGTTAGAAGTACGGAAATTAAGTCCTGTATTAAGTCTGTATTTTAATCCGTCGATCCCTGGAATTTTAACCTCTGCAAAAATATTATTGTATGAACTAAAAGCTCTCGTTTGGTTCACATAAGCATCGCCCAGATTTTCAATTGATTTTCTGGTGTAAACCCAGTTATCATCTGCTGCCATACTTACTGTTCTTCTTAGCGATCCATCAGGATTATACGGATTAGCAAGAGGCGAAGTCGCTAAAATAGTTCCTGTTCCGATATTATCGCCGTTTGAAAGTGTATAATTTGTATTCGTACTAAAGCCTAAACGAATTGATCTATTAATCTGCTGATCTAATCCGGCTCTCAAACTAAAACGCTCATAACTCTGACCCGGCAAAACAGATTCTTCTTTATAATATCCTAAACCGGCATTATAAGCCCCCATTTCTGTACCTCCAGAAACGCTCACATCGTGGCTGATCATTTCACCAGCTCCGTATAATGAATCCTGCCAGTCGGTATTTACATTACGTGACTCACCTACACCATCTACGTATAAGCCTGCATAATCACGAAGCGCGGCAAATTTAGGTCCATCCATCATAGGATATTTTCCAAATACCTGTTTTATACCGCTGAAACCATTATAGCTGAAAGTCGCTTTTTGGTTTTTACGTCCTTTTAATGTTGTTACTAATATAACTCCGTTTGCACCTCGAGAACCGTAAATTGCTGTCGCCGAAGCATCTTTTAAAATATCAACCGATTTAATATCTGTCGGATTAATATCACCTATTGAACCCGCAAAAGGAACACCGTCTAATACCACCAGCGGATCATTACTTCCGGTTAGCGATCTGGTTCCACGAATTCTAATCTGCATTGCTGCTCCAGGTTTAGAAGAAGTTTGGGTTAATTCTACTCCTGCAAGTCTGCCTTGTAATGCCTGAGTAATATTTGCAGAAGCCACTTCATTAAGATCTTTTCCTCCCAATGTAGCAACAGATCCTGTTACGGCTTCTTTTATCTGAGTACCGTATCCAATTACAACAACTTCTTTCAGAGTATTTGTATCCTCCTCCAGCAGTACATTTATTTTTGTTTGTCCATTAACAGCTACTTCTTTGTTTTTAAATCCTATAAAGCTAAAAACAAGCACACTGTTTGAAGGAACACTTATAGAATAATTACCATCAAAACTGGTACTTGTTCCACTCTTTGTTCCTTTTAAATTAACATTAGCCCCAGGAATAGGACCATTAGCATCTGAAACGGTTCCGGTAACTGTTACCTGCGCACTTACATTAAAAGAAAGCAGGAACATTAAGATCAAAAAGCCAAAGCATTTTAAGTACTTTGATCGACTCGCAACAAAATAGTTAGTCATAAAAATTGATTTAAATTAAAACTGGTTTTTTGGTTTAGTTAGTAATCTTAATACTGAACCTTAATAAAATAATGAAGTCTATTTTTCTTAAGTGTATCTTTCACAAATATAGCAAAGACAATTAAATACACAATCGGTTGTGTTAAATATTTTTATTGATTATTAAAAAAATTGACATTTTAAAAACACTTAACACATAAAAAATACAAATAAATTATCAATTAAACAAAAACACACAAAACCATTTAAATACATTTATGGATTGTATCGCATTTTGAGGTTATTGCTGAAAAAAAGATAAAAAGACGGGTTTTCTATATTTTTTTTGAATTATAAAGATTTATTCTTACAAAAAAGACAACTTAGAAGATTATTATTTAATAAAAACAAGCAATTTATTACGAATTTAAGACTGATAATCAATTCAAAAAAAGAAAAACAATCGATTGCTCATGAAAATAATTCTCAAAAAAGCATGATATACAGTTCGTTATAATTTTAAAATAATAAGTAAAAAATTATACTTGTAAGGATATAAAAAATATTTATGCATGAATAACCTTCTACGGCTATCATGTTATTAAATACATCTATTTAAGAATGGCAGGATATTTATAATTTCTTGGAAGATTCTCTTATAAGCACTTCTGTATTAAGAAACGTAATTTCCTTAGCTTCGTCCTCCCTGCGTTTCTCAATATTGTCAATTATGATTGAAGCTGCTGCGCTACCCATTTTTTCCGCAGGATGTGTAATGGTAGAAATATTAGGTTCTATAATTTCAGAAATAGGATCGTTATTAAAACCAATTACAGCAAAATCTTCCGGCACTTTGATTCCTCTTTTCTTTGCTGTCTGCACAGCACTTACCGCGAGAAGATCTCCAGGCGCAAAAAGTCCGTCAGGTATTGGTTTCAAATCAAAAAGTTTATTGCTGGCTCTTACCCCCTCTTCATAAGTCATTGTTTTCAGGGTAATTATCAAATTATCATCTAAAGTCAAACCATGTTCAGTAATAGCATCGATATAACCTCTTTTTCTTTCGTTATAAAGATGACCAAATTCTGATCCGGTTGTAATATGTGCAATTCTTTTACAGCCTTGATCAATAAGATGTTTGACTGCTTTATAAGCTGCCGCATAATTATCGATCACTACTCTAAAAGTATTATAACCTTTTGGAACACGATCCACAAATACCAGCGGGACATTATTTGCCGAAAACTGATCAAAATGCGAAGTATTTTTTGTTTCCATGGCCAGCGAACAGATAACGCCACTCACTCTGCTTTTAAATAAAGACCTTGCCATATTAACCTCGTCATTATACGAATCATGAGACTGCATAATAACAACCGAATAATCTGATTTTCTGGCCGTAATCTCGATACCACTGATTAATGAAGACAAAAAAGGTTGTGTAATAGTCGGAATCAAAACACCAATGGTTTTTGTTTTATTTCCACGTAAACCTGCAGCAAGAGTATTAGGTACAAAACCCATTTCTTCTGCTGTCTTTTTTACTTTTTTAATAGTCTTATCACTAATGCTCGGATGATCTTTTAAAGCTCTTGAAATTGTAGATGTTGCCAGATTCAGTTTCTCGGCAATGTCGTAAATTGTTATATGTCTATGTTCTTCCATTTGCACAACATTAAATTGGAATAAATTTTAAAAACACATTTTTAGCTACAAATAATTAAAGAATATTTATTTAAAGCTGCATCTATTTTAAATAAAAACATAAAATTAAAAATATTTTTCATTTCTTTACACAATCGGTTGCATTATTTTATTACAAATGTCTAAATGACTTAAATTATAATTTAATATGAAAACAAAAAATATCGTTCTTCAAATTACATTGTTAGTATCACTTTGGTGTTCTGGGCAAAATAAAACAGAAAAATTTCCTTTTCAGGAAACATCTAAAAGCTTTGAAGAAAGGGTTGATGATTTAGTCAGCCGTTTAACACTGGAAGAAAAAGTATCGCAAATGCTAAACGCCGCTCCTGCCATACCCAGACTGCAAATTCCAGCATACGATTGGTGGAACGAAACTTTACATGGTGTCGCAAGGACTCCTTTTAAAACAACTGTTTATCCACAGGCGATTGCGATGGCAGCCACTTTCGATAAAAATTCCCTTTTTAAAATGGCCGATTATTCTGCACTTGAAGGCAGGGCTATTTATAATAAAGCGGTAAAATTAAACCGTACCAACGAACGTTATCTGGGTCTGACTTACTGGACACCGAATATTAATATTTTCCGTGATCCGCGTTGGGGACGCGGACAGGAAACATATGGAGAAGATCCTTATCTTACAGCCGTTCTGGGAGATTATTTTGTGAGAGGACTTCAAGGAGATGATCCAAAATACTTGAAAGCGGCGGCATGTGCCAAACATTATGCCGTACACAGCGGACCAGAATCTTTACGCCATACTTTTGATGTTGACGTTACTCCTTATGAATTGTGGGATACTTATCTCCCAGCCTTTAAAAAACTTGTAACGCATTCTAAAGTTGCGGGTGTAATGTGTGCTTACAACGCATTTCGAACACAGCCCTGTTGCGCCAGCGATATTTTGATGACAGATATTTTAAGAAATCAATGGCAGTTTACGGGCTATGTAACTTCTGACTGCTGGGCGATTGACGATTTCTTTAAAAATCATAAAACACATCCTGATGCTGAAAGTGCTTCGGCAGATGCTGTTTTTCACGGCACCGATATAGATTGTGGCACCGATGCGTACAAAGCTTTGGTACAAGCTGTAAAAAATGGTAAAATCAGTGAAAAGCAAATTGATATTTCTGTAAAACGTCTTTTTATGATTCGTTTTAGACTTGGGATGTTCGATCCTGATTCTATGGTCAAATATGCGCAGACTCCTGATTCTGTGTTAGAAAGCAATGAACATCAGGAACACGCTTTAAAAATGGCAAGACAATCGATCGTTTTACTTCGAAATGAAAAGAATACATTGCCTTTAAACAAAAACCTGAAAAAAATTGTAGTTCTTGGTCCAAATGCGGATAATGCTATTTCTATTTTAGGAAATTACAATGGAACTCCAAGTAAACTAACAACTGTTTTACAAGGTATTAAAGATAAATTAGGTTCTAATGTAAATGTAGTATACGAAAAAGCTGTAAACTTTACCAACGATACATTATTAGTATATCAGAACAGCGCAAATCAATATTCTTTTGAAGGAAAACAAGGTTTTAAAGCTGAATATTTTAAAAATAAAGATTTAACCGGCGAACCTGAAGCAGTAAGAACAGAATCTGAAATTAATCATTTTTGGCAGGAAGGCGAAATGGTCGTAAAAAGCATTAAAGCTAACCATTTTTCGGCACGCTATACAACTAATTACACAGCAGACAAAGATGGTTCTATTACTTTTGAAATTAGTGCTGACGACGGTTACCGATTTTTAATTGATGGAAAAGAAGTCATTAATGCCTGGAAAAAGAATCGATGGGGAGAAAAAACATTCAAGTTAGCCACCAAGAAAAATACGGTTTATAATTTAGTTTTAGAATACTGGCAAGGCGAAGGAAAAGCCAACGTTGCATTACAGACTGGAAATTTTGAAAAAACCGATTTCAAAAAACTTATCGAACGCCATAAAGATGCCGATGCTTATGTTTTTGCAGGCGGTATTTCACCACAATTAGAAGGCGAAGAAATGCCCGTAAATTATCCCGGATTCAGTGGTGGCGACCGAACTTCTATCCTTTTACCGAAAGTTCAAACCGAATTACTGCAATCGCTTCAATCTTCTGGAAAACCAGTTGTTTTTGTTATGCTTACAGGAAGCGCCATTGCAATACCTTGGGAAGCAGAAAATATCCCGGCTATTGTAAATGCATGGTATGGAGGACAATCGGCAGGGAAAGCTGTTGCAGATGTGCTTTTTGGAGATTATAATCCGGCAGGACGATTACCTGTAACTTTTTATAAAAACGATGCCGATCTTCCTTCCTTTGAAGATTACAGCATGAATAACAAAACCTATCGCTATTTTACAGGAACACCGCTCTACGGATTTGGTTACGGTTTAAGCTACACAACTTTCAAATACGATGCATTAAAAGTTACTCAAAAAGCAAAGAAAGATTCAGAGCTTTCCGTAACTGTCAGAATAACTAATACAGGTAAATTAGAAGGCGAAGAAGTGCCTCAACTATATGTTATGAATCAGGATTCAGGTATAAAAACACCTCTAAAAAGTTTAAAAGGTTTTGAACGAATTCATTTAAAAGCAAAAGAAAGCAAAACAATCACTTTTAAACTTCTGCCAGAAGATCTGTCGTATGTTACCTCAGACGGCACATTAAAACCGTTTAACGGTAAAATAAAAATAGCTATTGGCGGTTGTCAGCCAGATGAAAAAAATAAGACTAGTGCTAATGTTGTCACACAAACTATTCAAATAGGAAACTAACCGCCAAAAAATCTATACAGCAAAACCGGTTAAATCTGCTGTTTATGAAACTGCCTCTGCTTTCTAAACTGATAAATAGAGCCAATAGCAAAAAGAAGCAATAAAACCAGAAGTGTGTTGCCAATTACAGGATCTGTAATATCTTTTGCCAGCGGATGCCCCAGAGGAACTCTGGTAAAAGTCTCGTTAACGGTTGGAACGAGTGACAGAAAAAAACTGAAAGACAGCGAGAAGTTTTCGAAATAACGAGCTCTTTTGCTGTTTTTTCTTTTTAAATTCAAATAATAAGCAGCTGTTACCAGAAGAATTATAAAAATCGAAAACGCATGTCCCGGATTAAATCCGCCGTGTTTTGAAATACCTAATGACGTTAACGATGTAATAACGGTTCCGTAAAAATAGATTTTGCCCGATAGGGTGTTCAAATTAATTTTACCATATTTAATAAAATCTACTAAAGCTGCAACAATTGCAGCAACACCTATAATGGTGTGAAAAATTCCCAGACTTGATAATCCCATTTTTATTGATTTAAAGTTGTTTGAAGTACACAGCAAACTTCCGATAGATCGAGGAAAATATTTTTGCTAATTTGTCCAATTGTTTGGCAATTAGGTTCACAAAAAAGCATCTTTAAGATAAATCGTAACGATGCTTAAAATAATTTAAACGAGATTTAAAACTATAATTTGTTATTAAGCTTCTGACGATAATTTGTAGGACTTAAATTGTATTTACTGGTAAAACTTTTGGTAAAATTAGCCAGATCATTAAAACCACAATCAAAAGCAATTTCGGTAATACGCTGGGCTGAAAACTCCAGAAGTTCTGCCGCTTTTTCGAGTTTTTTAGCTTTAATATAATTGGCAGGAGTATCATTATATATTTTGGCAAATTCACGTTTAAATGATGAAACACTTAAATTGTTTTGGTGAGCCAGTTCTTCAATTGTAAGCTGTGAAAATAAATTGGCTTCGATTATTTGTTTAAAAGTATAAACCGCAGGCGAAAAAAGCTGTGATAATATAAGTTGTATTGACTCTGAATTCTGTGTTTGAGACAATAAAAGTATAATTTCCTTTACTTTGAGTACCAGAATATCTTCGTTAATCAGGGACGGATTTTCAAAATAAAACAATAATCCCTCAATGTATTTCTGGATTAGGAAATCATTGTTAATTTTTTCGCTGGATTTATTCGATATCACGTTTTTAGGCTTCTGAAACAATAACGGAAGTTCTCTGTCGTATATTCTTTTTAATATTTCAGGATAAAAAGTAACAATCACAATTTCGCAGTTACTCATTGAACTGGAATGCCGCATCTGTTTTCCAGATTGTATACAGTTTAGAAATAATGAGTAATTAGATTCTATGTTAATTTGCTGATCATTGAACTGATAATCAACCTCTCCGCCTTTCACATATAAAAAACAAGCTTGTTCAGTAACTGGAAAATCAAATTTAAACGGCGGTGTTAATTCGATTTTTTGAATGAGTGTTTTACCATAAAGCTCGTGCTTTTTATAATCGTTTACCATAACTTTTATCTACATTTTCAGATCACTTCGCGTTATTAGCAACACCTTTTAATCTTTTGTAAAAATAATATCTTATTGCTGATTAAATGAATTAATAATCAGTCCATTTTTAAAATATCGCCACAACAATGTATCAGCGCCCTTTTATCACATTTATTTATCAAACTTTATCTTCAAAAAAAACATATTTCCAAATTTGTATAAAACAAAAAACCCTATCCGAATTGGATAGGGTTTTCAAAAGAAAGGCGACGACATACTCTCCCACAATGATGCAGTACCATCTGCGCAGGCGGGCTTAACTTCTCTGTTCGGGATGGGAAGAGGTGAGCCCCGCCGCAATAACCACCTTAAGGTTTTTG
>Ga0160502_100187_pt1 | contig 73453 bp, 59 predicted proteins | sample DIDnMG_14_FD_108237 | JGI IMG/M metagenome (GOLD analysis project Ga0160502, IMG submission 108237) | Enriched soil microbial communities from UW Madison campus, WI, USA - DID2933_E24_Xylan MG | ecosystem: Environmental > Terrestrial > Soil > Unclassified | place: USA: Madison, Wisconsin... | reverse complement strand
TTAATTCAAAAAGTCGATGTCGCATGTCAACTTTGGGGATTGTATAATGTAAATATCGGTGATTACAATTTTGATGGATTTGAAGAATTCTCCGTTTTTGAATCTAGTTATGCTGGGCCAAACACTTCACGAATATATTTTCTGTACAATCCGAAAACGGGAAAATACTTTGAAAGCAGTTTCAGCGGAACTTCTCTAGAATTTGATAGTAAAACCAAAAGAATTTACGAGCACAATCAATGCTGTGCAGGAAGAAGCATTGAAAAAGCCGAATATAAAGTAGTCAATAATAAAATGGTTTTAGTAAAAAAGACTTGTTTAGAATATGACGAAAAAACACAGGATTATAAGAAGATTAAATGTGATTAATTTTTTAAAAATTCTTTAAAGTAATATTGCAGATACTAAATTAGAAATTCCAAAAGGCTACACCAACGATACAAGCTGGTTAAATTTGACTAAAGTTGATACTATTACAAAAGTCCCTAATAATAGTAAAGCAGATATAGTAAAACAAAAATATTTTTTTTTACTTCTTTAAATCTTTTCGTTTAGTCTAATTTTCTAAAAAAAACGAATAACTTATAATCCACTCCTAAATGGCTTTCGAGCTATTAATCACTTCTAATGTTTTTATGAGTTAAATTTTTACGATGTTAAATTGTTAAAATATTGTAAGAAAAATTAATTATTTTTTTAATTAATAGCCACCTAGTTAAAATATCAATAATTTTTCACAAAAACAGATACTATAGGATTTTTCTGTAATAAAATGATATATATTAGCTGTAGTAAAAAACTTGCTTATTCTATTAATATCAAGTTGTTTACAGTTAATAATACCATAGAAAACAGTACCAAAACAATTTAAAACTATCCTATGAAAAAAATTACTCTCTTAGCAGGAGCAATCCTGTTTAGTTTTTCTGCCTATTCTCAGGTAAAAGAAAAAGAAATTGTTTCTAAAAATGCAAAAGGAAAAGCTGAGTTTATCAACTTTAGTGAAACCAAAATTAATTCTGATGAAAAATCGGTAAGCGATTTTTTAGTAATGCAATTTGATTCAAAAAAAAGCGGCACCGCAAAAAGTAGCGGAAAAAGTGAATTTCGCGTTAAGCCGAAAAACAATCGAATTGAAAACAATTTGGAATCCAAGAAATACCAACAATTTTATAACGGAATTAAAGTTGAATTTGGCGTTCAGAATGTAGTTGCAGAAAATGGTAAGTTAAAAACGGTAAACGGAAGATATGTTGACGTATCTAATGTTGCTACAACAGCAAAATTATCCGAAAAAGAAGCTTTGAGTTTTGCTTTGAAAAATATTGGAGCAGATAGCTATATGTGGGAAAATCAGACAAATGAAAGTCAAAAAAAAACATACTATCCCAAAGCTGAGCTTATAATTGTAGAAAAAGATTTATTGGTAGAAAATCCTACTGCTGTTTTAGCCTATAAATTTGATATTTATGCTTCAAAACCTCTTAGTAGAGATTATGTCTATGTTGATGCAACTACAGGGGAGGTGGTATTAATAGATCCTATTATTAAACATATTCAAGGAATAGGTAGCACAAGATATAGTGGACAAAGAACAATAGAAACACAACTTTCTGGCAGTCAATATAGACTAAGAGATTATTCTAGAGGAAGCGGGATTGAAACTTATAATTTGAATAATGGAACTGAGATTCAATTTGCCACAGACTTTTTTGATAATGATAATAATTGGACGGCTGCGGAATTTAATAACTCTAATAAAGATAATGCCGCTTTAGATGCACACTGGGGCGCAGAAAAAACGTATGATTATTTTTTAACAAAACATAATCGAAATAGCTATGATGGAATTGGAGGCGTAATTAGAAGTTATGTACATTTTTATTATAGTTATGAAAATGCATTTTGGGATAAAGCTGATAAAGTAATGAAATATGGAGATGGTGGTTCATTTTTCTCACCTCTTACAAGTCTTGATGTTGTTGGTCATGAAATTGGTCATGGGGTATGTTCTGAAAGTGCAGAGTTAGTATATCAACAAGATCCTGGAGCTATAGATGAATCATTAAGTGATATTTGGGGAGCTATGATTGAGTTTAATACAGATCCGTCAAAGCAAACTTATCTTATAGGTGAAGAAATTAAATTATCAGGTGGGGCTTTACGTTCAATGTCTAATCCAAAATCTCAAGGTCAACCAGATACTTATGAGGGACTTAATTGGGTCAATCCAAATTGTGGAACACCAACATTAGCAAACGATTATTGTGGCGTACACACAAATAGTGGGGTAATGAATCATTGGTTTTACATTCTTGCCGAAGGTAAGTCTGGTACGAATGACAAAGGATATTCTTATAACGTAACAGGAATAGGAAAAGACTATGCTTCTAAAATTGTATATAGAGCAGAAACAGTATATTTCAACGCTACAACAAATTATTTCCAAGCAAGAGAATTAACAATACAAGCAGCAAATGATATTTTTGGCAGTAATTCTCCACAAGCAATAGCCACTTGTCAAGCTTGGTCTGCTGTTGGATTAGGTAATACAAGCTGTGGAAATGTTTCTTCGAGAATAGCTGGAAATGATGTTATTTGTGCCACATCAAATTATCAATACAATCTTGATAATATTCAAAATTTTCCAGTTACTTGGTCTGTTTCGTCAAATCTTGATATAATTAGCTCATCAAACACTTCTATCACGGTAAAGGCTTCTAACGTGTCTATAAACGGGACAGCCGCAATAACTGCAAATGTAAATGGAATAATTACTACCAGAGAAATATGGGTAGGTGCGCCATCTTCTTATACAACGGCAGAAAGAGTAGAATTTTGTACATTTAATTATACAGCAAAAGATTATCCTGGTACAAATCAAGGAACTATCTTTTCATGGCAATTTGTAAGTGCTACTGGTAACGCTTCGGCCAATACCTTTTATTCTTATGGTAACTTTGCATGGTTTACTGCATGTCCTCCTTTTTCAATTACAATGAAATTAACTTCTACAAATGCATGCGGTACAACAGAACAGTATGTAGAACAGCATTTAAATAATGATGATGAAGAAATAAATATAACTGCTCCAGTGGTAAATAAATATTTCATTTATCCAAATCCTGCTAAAGACCTTGTAAATATTGATTTAATAGATCAAAATAATCAGCCAGCAAATGATGCGATAATATCTGGGGAACTTTTTGATCTTAATGGACAATCTAGATCAAAAGTTCAGTTAAATGATAATAAAGGAACGTTGTCTGTTAAAGATTTAAATAAAGGAGTTTATATACTCCGAATTAATATTAATAATCAATTTGAGAGTCATCAAATAATAGTAGAATAAACAAAGTTACTAATCCCAATTCTTCTTAGAATTGGGATTTTTTTTAAAGTACTACTTTATATTCGAAATGTTACAAAACCACTTTCACAATTCCCATCCTACAAATTTGAAATTTCAAACCAAAATTCTATAACAGACTCACTTAACTTTTTGAAGAACTTTGGCTTATAGATTTTTAGAAATAATTAAAAATTAAAGCCATGCCAGATCCAAGAATTAAGAATGAAGCGCAATATGAAGCATTGGTAAAAAAAGGATACAGCAAAGAAAAATCGGCTCGTATTGCCAACACGCCAGATGCAGGAAAGAAGGGCGGAAAAGCTAAGCCTTATGATGAATGGACAAAAGAAGAACTTCTAAAACAAGCCAGTAGAGTGGGGATAAAAGGAAGATCTTATATGAATAAAAAAGCCTTAATTGAATCTTTAAGAAATAACTAAAATTTAAAACAAACCATTAATGTGATAAAAATTTGAATAACATGAATGCCGCAGCCAAAAAGGAAATCCTAATGAATCAGCTGATTAAAGCGCCACATTTAGTAATTGAAAAACTAGATTTGGAATACATCAATGATCATCAATTGACAATTATACGCTGCCGCGAAGGAGAAAATTTCGTTTATAAAAAGAACGGAAAAAATGTAAAAAGCAAACATGAAATTAAACGCATTAATAGTTTAGTACTTCCGCCAGCATGGGAAAATGTTCGAATAACAGCTATTACAAACGGACATTTACAAGCGGTTGGAACAGATGTAAAAAATAGAAAACAATACCGTTATCACCCAAAATGGAATTTGATTCGGAACCAAACCAAGTTTTATAAAATAGCAGAATTTGGTGCAAAACTCCCATCCATAAGAAAACAAGTAGATCTTGATTTGGAACAGAAAGAATGGTCTAAAGAAAAAGTAACCGCTTTAGTCATTCGATTGATGGAAGAAACGCATATCAGAATTGGAAATGAGAAGTACGCCAAAGACAACAAATCGTACGGACTTTCGACTCTTAGAAAACGTCATATTAATATCAATAGAAATTCGCTTCGATTTGAATTTATTGGCAAAAAAGGAAAGCAGCATACCATTACCACCCGAAACAAACAACTAATAAAATTGGTAAGCCGTTGCGAAGAAATTCCAGGTTATGAAGTTTTTAAATATTATGATAAAAACGGCGAAAAAAAAGTTTTAGACAGTCACGCTGTAAATGAATATCTCCATAATATTTCTGGCGAATATTTCAGTGCGAAAGACTTTAGAACTTGGGCAGCTTCGATTATTTTCTTTGAAAGTTTAATGGAAAAGGGAATCACTTCAGACGAAAAAGAAATCAAGCAAAATATAATTGCAGCTTTTGATTTAACTGCCGAAGCGCTCGGAAACACAAGAAAAGTCTGCAAAGACTATTACGTTCATCCGCTTTTGATTTCGACTTATGAAGATGGTTCCATTCAAAAATATTTTGATTTGGCGCAAAAAAGCCGAAGCACAAGAAAATATTTTACAAAATCAGAAATCGCATTTTCTGAGTTGATTCAGAATTATGAAATCAATTTAGATTCATCATGCTCATAAAAGAGTTAATGCATCTCTCTAAAAAGCATAAAGTTTGAATACAAACAAAATCAGTATTAACTAAAAAACTATTATTATGTTACGTTGGACAGTCACTTTTATTATTCTAGCCATTGTGGCGGGAATATTTGGTTTTGGCGGAATTGCCGCTGGAGCAGCAAGTATCGCAAAAATTTTATTCTTTATATTTTTAGTCTTATTCGTTATTTCCTTAATCAGCGGAAGATCGAGAGTATAAGAATATCAGTTAAAATAAACAACAAATAAAAACGGCACATTCATTTGAAATGTGTCGTTTCTGGTTTTAATTATTCGAAATAGATATTTCTGTTAAGAATTATCATAGATTAAATAGTTAAATTTTAAACTCAAAAAAACCGTCTCGTTATTTAACGAGACGGTTTTTTATTTTTGAAATAAGAAATTTAGAATCGGCGAGGATCATTTTCAGGATATTCTTCATCATCGTTATCTTCCTGTACATCATCTTCAATGTAATCATTATCGTCGTCGTCAATGTCTTCTTCTATGTACTCATCTTCATCTTCATCTTCATCAAGATCTTCCAAAACATCTTCTGTTTCATTAAAATCGTATTCCTCTTCGGTCAAATCTGAAGGATTATCAAACTCGTCGTTTTCTTCGAAATCGTCTTCCAATTCAACTTCATAAATATCATCGTTATTGTCTTCCAAATCCCTGTCCTTATGAAAATCATCATTTAAATCGTCCAAATCATCATCCGAAAAATCTTCCTGATCTGGATTAGGTCGATTGGGATTGTAGCCATTTCTGACCGTGTATCCTCGTTCAGCAATTTCACGATTATCATTGTCGGGTTTTCTAGCATCATCTTTAAGATCTTCTGCCAGATTTCTGTCATCAGAAATGTGATTTTTAAAATCCTTATTTGTGCTGTTGTTTTTATCTATAGTATTCATGATCGCTATTTTTTATAATTATATATACAAAGCTAGCATGAAGAGATAGGAATCTATTATAGAATAACAAAGTCTAATTGTATAATTAACAGGTGTTTAGAATGGAATTTTAAGTTGGAATCATATAACCAGTCTATTTGGTGAGACTGTAATTTTACAATCATATTAATTATAAAAAATTATTACCATGAAAACTACAGATAGTAAAACTAAAACGTCTGCAAAAGAGACTATTCCAAGAGGAGTTACAAAACCAAAATCGAACGCGGCATCGGGATTAACTGAATTATTTGAAGAAGCCTTGAAAGATATTTATTGGGCAGAAAAAGCTTTGACCAAAGCACTGCCAGTAATGGTTAAAAATGCAACTTCGGTTGAATTGAAAGACGCAATTGACAACCATTTAACAGAAACGGAACAGCAAATCACTCGTCTAGAGCAAGTTTTTAAAATTATTGGACAAAAACCAACAGCCAAAAAATGCGATGCGATGGAAGGTTTGATTGAAGAAGCAAAAGGAATGCTGGAAGAAACTGAAATAGGAGTAGTGCGAGATGCTGGAATTATTGCAGCAAGTCAGAAAATTGAGCATTATGAAATTGCTACTTACGGTACTTTAAGACAATTTGCAGAGACTCTTGGTTTGCCAGAAGCGGCCACTTTATTGGAACAAACACTTGATGAAGAAAAAGGCGCCGATAAAACACTCACCGAAGTTGCTGTTAATGCAGTTAATCTCGAAGCTGCAGAAATCGAATAAAACATTTAGAAATGTAATTAAAGTGCAGTTTTCGGACTGCACTTTTTAATTAAATAAAAATATAGTATATGCCCGAAGGTCCGTCAATAGTAATCTTAAAAGAAGAAGTACAGCAATTTGCAGGAAAGAAAGTGATTTCTGTTTCTGGAAGTGCCAATATTGATATTTCACGTCTAAAGGATAAAACCATAATTGCGTTTAAAACCTGGGGAAAACATTTTTTAATCTCTTTTGATTCTTTTACAGTAAAAATTCATTTGCTTATGTTTGGAACCTACCGAATAAATGAACGCAAGGTTTCTAAACCTCGACTAAGTTTGGTTTTTGAAAACGGCGAACTTAACTTTTATACTTGTTCAGTTAAAATTCTTGAAGGTGATATCAATTCTCATTATGATTGGAGTGTTGATGTTATGAACGAAAATTGGAATCCGAAGAAAGCACATTTAAGATTAGAAAAAATACCAGAAAAAATGATTTGTGACGTCATTTTAGATCAAGATATTTTTTCTGGAGTGGGTAACATCATTAAAAATGAAGTTTTGTATCGATGTTATGTTCATCCGGAATCGATTGTGGGAAAAATTCCGTTTCACATAACAAGTCAGTTAATAGCAGAATGTTCTATTTACAGCTTTGAGTTTTTATATTGGAAAAAGAAATTTGAATTGAAACAGCATTGGGAAGCTTATACTAAAAATGTTTGTTTGAGATGCAATCTTCCGTTTCAAAAAAAACAAACCGGAGAACGAAAACGCAGAAGTTTTTTCTGCCCGAATTGTCAACAACTATACAAATGAAAAATCAAATAATAATAGGATGTTCAAGCTTTTATAACAGTTTCTGGAAAAATATTTTTTATCCTCAAAATCTGCCTTCAAAGCAATGGTTCGAGTTTTATTGCCATCATTTTGATACTTATGAGTTCAATGGAAGTTTTTATAAATTTCCGACTGTTCGTGTTTTTCAAAACTGGTACAATAAAGCGCCTGAATCTTTTTTGTTTTCGGTCAAAGTGCCGAAAGAAATCACGCATATCAAAAAACTGAAGGATTGTGAAAGTCTATTAAATGACTTTTATGAAATTTGTAAAGAAGGAATGAAAGAAAAACTTGGAGCAGTTTTATTTCAATTTCCGCCGAGCTATGCTTTTAGCAGAGAAAAATTAGAAACTCTAGTTGGTATTCTCAATTATAAATTTAAAAATGTGGTAGAATTTCGTCACGAAAGCTGGTGGAATGATGAGGTTTGGAATGTTTTTAAAGACAATAACATTACGTTTTGCAGTGTAAGTCATCCAAATCTTCCGCAAACTATTTTTAAGGATTTTCCATTGCTTTATATTCGGTTTCATGGAATTCCGAAATTATTTCATTCCAGTTATTCTACAGAAGAATTAAAACATGTAAACAACCAAATTGATTCTAAAAAAGGGTTTGTATATTTCAATAATACTGCAAGCGAAGCAGGAATTCTGAATGCTTTAGAGTTAAAAAGAATGACTGTTTAATTTTTTCGTGCGTGTTTTTTAAACGCAAAGTGCGCTAAGGTTTTTTTACTTTTAAGACTTAATTGAAGACTTAAGAGAGAGCACAGCTTTGAGCATAATTTACTTGCTGAATATTTTTTTTACGTAGATTTTACAGATTTAAGCAGATTTTAATCCTGCTAATCTTTTAATCTATGGCAAAAAAATAACCACAAAGAGCAAAGTAAACACAAAATGTAAAAGATAATTTTCTTTGTGAACTTTGCGTTTACTTTGCGCTCTTTGAGGTTTTAAAAAAAACTTTGCGGTTATAAACAGAAAACTATAATTTCAAACTTCCTTCAATTCCGTCATCCATTGTTTTTCCTGTAACGAAAGCAGCCGTCATTTTTGCAATAGCAACCATTTTTCCGTTTTTGTTGTTCCAATAATAACCATCTTCAGGAATTACTTTAATCACACTCAAATTCGGATCATCGATACCGCCTGGCATCCAAATTTTTACGACTGGATTCCATAATTTCTCAATTGTTTCTCGATCGTACGAAATACTCGCCGTTCCATGAAGCGTTAAAAACTTATCATGTGGTTCGGAAAAGAAAATTTCTACCATCGGATTTAAAGTAATTTCAGCATTCTGACCACTGTTTCGGTCAGATAAAAACCAAAGCTGTCCTAAATCATCAATTTTTTGAACAGACATTGGTCGTGATTGCAGTCTGTATTCGTTATATGTACAAAACATGCAAGTTTTAATATGTTCAGCTAGATCTTTTATTTTATCTACTGCAAATTCATCTGTAAGGTCTTTATGATCGCCCATAATATTATATTTTAAAGTTATATATCTAATTCAACTGTTTGACAAACAAACTAATATCGCTTGTAAAAAGCTTAAAGTAAAGTTGGCGTTTTTTGTTCTTTTTTAGATTATATAATTAAACTTAGAAATTATGAGATTTCAATTTGCTGTATTTAAGGGAAATCTAGTCAATATTTATTTGTTACATAAAATTACATTATCTTTGAAATATTATAATTCTCAGCCAAAAAATACGATGACAGATTTTACTATTTTCTATACCGATGATGACGAAGATGATTTAAGTATTTTTGCTGACGCCGTAGAATCTATACCGCAGAATATCAAACTTCAGACATATTCAGGAGGTCAAAATTTCTTAAATGCGATTTCGGATCTGCCAGCAACACCTTATGTGGTTTTTTTAGATTTAAATATGCCTGGAAAAAATGGATTTGATGTTTTGGAAGAACTTCGTACTTCAGACTATAAAAAAGATATACCAGTTGTGATTTATTCTACTTCGAGCGAACCTGGTATTATTGAAAAATGCCGTAATCTTGGCGCCAATTGTTTTATTACAAAACCCGTTTTAATGAGCGATATAATAAAATCAATCGAACACGCCATTCAAATTGACTGGAATAAATTTATTCCAACGCAAGCAAATTTTGTTTTTAGATACTGATTTCAGATAAATCGGGAAAGTAAATATTAAAAACAGACCCTTTGTCTTTTTCACTCGTAACATCAATAAATCCTTTATGGTTTTCGACGATTTTTTTCACAATCGCAAGACCAATTCCAGTTCCTCTATATTCACTTTCAGTATTTAAACGCTGAAAAACTTCGAAGATTTTTTCTTTGTAAACAAGCTCAAAACCAATTCCGTTATCTGAAACTTGAAGATGATAATAGGTTTTATCTTTAAATTCGGCATTTGGAAGCGATTTCCCGTCAACTTGCGTTACAGCGATTTTTACAATTGGAGGAATTCCAGGTCGAGAAAATTTCAAAGCATTTTCGACTAAATTATGAAGCAATTGTCTGAACTGAAATTGAATAAGTATTGCTTCTCCTAAATTATCGTATTCAACAACCGCATTTTTTTCTTCAATCCGATCTGAAAAATCACTTATAACTTCTTCAACAATTTCATCAATTTTAACTGTTGTAAAAATTCGATCTGCAGAGTTGGCACGCGAATAGGCTAATAAATCTTGTATGAGATCCTGCATTTTCTTGGCAGAAAACTCAATTCTAGTTAAATATATTTTGGCAGCAGCAGAAATGTTCTGTTCATCTAAATCGGACAATCGGCTAGCAAAGGTTTGGATTTTTCGCAAAGGCTCCTGAAGATCGTGACTTGAGATATAAGCAAACGACTGCAGTTCAATATTCATATTGACCAAATCTCTATTTTTGAGCTCAAGCTGTGTTGTCCGTTCAAAAATTTGGTCTTCGAGTTGATTGGTAAAATTCTTTTGGTCTTCAATATCTGTACTTGTACCGACCCACATTTGCACTTTTCCAAATTCGTCTAGTTGCGCAATTGCACGACTAAGCTGCCATCTGTATTCGCCATCATAGCGTTTGAACCGATGAATGAATAGGAAATCGTTACCCGTTTTTACAGCTTCCATCCAGAGTTTTAAGTTTTCTTCGCGATCGTCTGGATGAACAATTTGAAGCCAGCCATTTTTTTCAATTTCTTCTGCAGATATGCCAGAATAATTGTAAACGGTTTGATTAAAATAATTCAGATTTCCCAAAGCATCACTTGTCCAAATAAGCTGAGGCATAGAGTCGGCGAGGAGTCTGAATTTTTTTTCACTCTTCATCAATACCTGCTGACTTTCTTTTTCAATTGTAAAATCCATTACAGTTCCAATCATTTTTGAAGGATTCTGATCATCATCAAAAAAGATTTTTCCGTGTACTTTAATCCATGCAATCGAATTATCTAATTTTAAAATTCGTGCTTCATATTTATAAATTCCCGTTTTTAGTGCTTTCGCGAATGCGTCTACTACAATATGTTCATCTTCTGGAAGAATACGGCTTCGAATATCCTGATGAACAATTTTTCTGTTTTTATCAAAACCGAAAATATCTAGAATAGTGTCGCTGTAGACTAATTCTTTATTTTTAAGATTTAAATCCCACATCGCAATTTCTCCAATTTCAGCAGCTAATCGAACTCTTTCTTCGGCAGTTTCGACTTTTTTTCGAGCTTTAACTTTAGAAGTTACATCAAAAACAGTACACATAATTCCAGATGCATTTCCATTTTTTTCGTAGAGTGGCGTGTACTCGAAATCAAGGTAGAATTTTTTGAGTTTTCCATTAATGTCTACATAAGCAATTGCTTCATTCTCACGAATTGTTTTTCCATTGTTCAAAACTTCATTCAATAATCCTGGATATTTTTGATTTTCTAATTCTGGAAAAACTTCCAATAGAGGCTTGCCAATACAATCTTTTTCTTTCTTTTGCCAGATATTATGCATCATCGTTAAATTGGCCATTTCGATGATGAAGTCTTTTCCTCTAAAGATCGCCATTGCAATTGGAGATTCCATTACAATATTTCTAAAGGCTTTTTCGCGCTCTGCCAATAAATGTCTAGCTTTTACTTCTTCTGTAACTTCGTACGCCACTACAATAACGCCAGTTATAACATCATTTTCTTCTTTTATAGGATAAAAAACGAGATTAAAATAGGCTAAATCTTGCTTGTTGTAACGATTTAAAGTAACAGCAAATTCATCAGCATAATAAGAAACACCAGTTTCAAAAACATTTTTTAAAATAGGATACGCTGTTTCTCTTGTTTCGGGAACAGAATCAAAAATAGGTTTATCTAAAATAGCATTTTCTTCTTTGTCAATGATATGGAGATAAGTTGTGTTAGCCGTTTCAACAATTAGATCGGCTCCTTTTAAAACACAAATTCCGAGTGGTAATTGTTTTATTGTGTTTCTAAAACGTTTTTCGCTTTCTTCTAATTTTTTACGAGTAATTATTTGGTTTGTAGTTTCATTGCAAACAACTAAAACACCGTTTGGTTTTCCGTTTTCATCATTTACGGGACTATAGCTAAAAGTCCAATAAACATCTTCCATTTGTCCGTTTCTATAAATCGGCAACAGTTGATCTTCGTGCCATGTAGCTTCCCCTTTTTGAAGAACTTGATCGATTAAAGGTTTAATAAAATCCCAGATTTCAGACCAATATTCTGCACCTTTTTCTCCCAAAATTGAAGGATGTTTGCCATTATTTCCTAAACTCGGACGATAAGCATCATTATAAAAACAAATATGATCTGGTCCCCAAAATAGAAACATAGGGAATTTGGAGTTTAAAACAATTCCTAAAGTGGTACGAAGGCTTTGAGGCCAAAATTCTATAGATCCAACAGACGTTTTGCTCCAATCCTTGTCACGGGTAAGTTGTCCCATTTCTCCTCCATTTGCTAGAAAATCACGGTTTTTATTCATTAAGATTAGGTGTATTATTGTAATTATAAACAGCTAATTTCAAGCTGTTTTTTTATGCTAAATATTGGCTTTGTTAAATTTAGTGAAAAATAAATATTCTATTGAGGCCGATTTTTGAATGAGGTAAGATTAAAATCAATTGAGTTAATTTTATCTGGTTTCAATACGGAAATTTGATAAACAGATTAAAACTGAAGCCATGAAAAGAGAAGATTCAAAACACGAAACCGACAATATAAAAAGATATCAAGAAGAAGGATATACAGTAAATTATTTATTCGAAAATGACCATTTAATAGATTCAGAAAGCAAAGTTGCTTATAAGCCAGAAGATGTTTTTATTGTCGCACATCATCGATATGAAGGAATGAGCGATCCTGATGATATGTCGATTTTATATATAATTGAAACTAAAGACGGTGGAAAAGGAACCCATTTGTTAGGATATGGCCCAATGGCCGATTTGGAAGAAGCTGAATTTTTTAAAGATATTCCCAAAGCGAACTATTCTAAAAATGCTGACATAAACGAACTGACTTAAAAGAATAAAAATAGATTGGTATTTTTATTTTGCTGATGAGCAGTTGTTCCAAATTTATTTGGAGCAGCTGCTTTTTTTTTTACGAGATTCTAAGGGACTAAGTTTCTGAAATACTAAGGTTTTTTTGCTCTTTTCGCTTAGAGTTTCAGAAACTTAGAATCTTAGTCTCTTAGCATCTCAGAACCTTAAAATAATAATTATGAAATATCTTCCAAAAATTGTATAAATAATTGAAGGTTAATATAAACGAAATTTGGATTATAGAAATGAAGTAAGAACCAAAGTTAGTTTTTGTTCGTAAATAAGACTAACCGCTTTTATTAAAACCAAACCATAATAATGAAAAAACTTTACATAAATACTGGAGGATTTGATGCTGTTTTTAATAACCTTAAAGATAGTTTTGGTGGCGAATTATCAGTTACTGCCAAAGAATATAAATTGACAATTAAATCAAAATGGGCAAATGGAACCATTTCTGGAGTTCGTTTTGAAAAAGAAATGTCATATCTCAATTTTGATTTAATTTTTAATCAAGAAATTAGTTTAAGTATCGAATCTAATCCTTTTACGCCTGTATTTTTTGCTTATTGCGAGAAAGGAAATGTTTTACATAGTTTTGGTGCCGATGGCGCTACTAATTGTCTTAAAAAACAACAATCTGGTATTATGAGTAATTCTTCTACTATTAATAGCGTATTGTATTTTCAAAGCCATCAGCAAATTCAATTCTCAATAATCGGAATGCCAACAACAATCGAAAATAAAGAAAATGATTTTGTTTCTCAAGTCAGAAAAATATTTACAAACAATTCTGGAAATTACATTTATATAGGAGATGAAAATCACAAAATTGGAGAGAAATTTCAGGAGCTTAAAAGAATTCCAAATCAAGGAGCAATTCGTTATATATTAATGAAAAGTATTCTTCGCGAAGTTTTAGAACTAGAGATAGCTCAGCATAGTTATAATTATTTAACTCCATTTGTTCCAATTTTGAATTTTGCAGTTAAACAATTAAGCGAAATTAAAAAGCTTTCTTATTTAAACTTGACAGCGCCTGTACAGTTTTTAAAACGAAACTTGCAACCTCGAAAATACCAATTGGAATTAAAACCTTTCAATCAAAAATTAGCTAGCTAGTAAGCATACCATATTCTTCACTTTCAAAAAAAACAGCTTTGATAGAGCTGTTTTTTTTCGTTTATAATTTATTCCTTTTCATAAGAAAGAATAAAATAAACCATTGTAAGATTTAAAATCAGCGAAATACTGTTGGTAATTATAATTGGCAAATCATTTTTCAAAATTCCATAAACAATCCAAACTGCAATTCCGAAAGTCAGAATGCCGAACATTTTAAGGGAAATCTGCTTCACTTTTTTGGTTTTCCAAACCTTTATAATTTGCGGAATTGTGGATATTGTTATACACGCTCCCGCAAAAAGTCCGATGATATCTATATAATTCATTTTGTTTTTTTTAAGGTACAGAGATGCAAAGGTTCTAAGGTATTCAAAAAACTTAGAACCTTAGTATCTCAGCATCTTAGAAACTTTTTTTAACCTACTAATTCCCCTCCATTTACATGAATAAACTGCCCTGTAATATAACTACTATCTTCAGAAGCTAAAAACACATAAGCTGGCGCTACTTCAGAAGGCTGTCCAGCTCTTTCCATCGGATTATCTTTTCCGAAATCAGATAAATTATCGAAACTCGCTACGATTAAAGGCGTCCAGATTGGGCCGGGCGCAACGCCATTGACACGTATTTTCTTTTTGGCCAACATACTAGAAAGCGATCTGGTAAAACTAACAATCGCACCTTTTGTACTTGCATAATCAGCTAAATGTTCGCTTCCGCGAAAAGCAGTTACTGAAGTCGTATTGATAATAACATCGCCTTCTGTTAGAAAAGCTAATGCAGCTTTCGTAATATAAAAAAAAGGATAAATATTTGTTTCAAAAGTTTTATGCAGCTGAGTATTTGTTATGTTTTCCAATTCATTTTGAGGAAAATGCACAGCAGCATTATTTACCACAATATTGATGTTTTTAAAAGTGGTATGGCATTTTTTTATGGCCGTTCGACAGAATTTCTCGTCTTTTAAATCACCACTTATCAGAAGACATTGCTGACCTTCTTTTTCAATCATTGCTTTAGTTTCTAAAGCATCTTTGTCTTCTTTTAAATAAACAATAGCAATATTTGCGCCTTCTCTGGCAAAATGCACGGCAACGCTTCGACCAATACCACTATCACCGCCTGTGATAAAAGCTGTTTTGCCTAACAGTTTTCCGCTTCCAACATAATTTTCTCTTATAATTTCCGGTTCAGGATTCATCATGTATTCATTGCCAGGAAGATTTTGTTTTTGCTCAGGAAATGTTTGTTTCTTTTTCATGATTTGTTTCTTTTTTGAAGCATTTGTATGCTGCTTAAAATTAGCTTTTCGATCAAATTTTGCTTGTCTTAAAAGAAATTTTGTTTGCCTCAATCAAAATAAAATACTTTTTTATGTATGAAAATACATTCAATTTTTAAAAAAGGTTTAGAAAAGAAGTGATTTCTAAAAAGTTAGAAATTATACAGAAATGTAGAAGATATAACTAAAGATGGGAATTTTGTAACTATTTCCGATTTAAATAAAAAACCTGCCCGTTATTTTTTTTATACATTTGAGAATTTCCGCATCATTTTATCGAGACGCATTTTGCATTTCATTAAAAAAAATAAGAAAATTTTTATATTTATTTAAATTCAAGTGTTTTGATTTACAAACGATTTAGCTTCCCGAGATGGTATTAATTGTAGACGATATAAGGGCCAATATTATTGCCCTAAAGAAAACATTGGAACTACATAATATCGATGTTGATAGTGCCGAATCTGGAGAAGAAGCTCTCAAAAAAATCTTAAAAACAGATTACTGTCTGATTATTATGGACGTTCAAATGCCAGGGCTCGACGGCTTTGAAGTAGTGAAAATTCTATCAGGGAATAAACGCACTAAAGATATTCCCGTTATCTTTCTTTCTGCACTTAATACAGAGAAAAAATATATTTTTAAAGGCTACGAAACAGGTGCTGTTGAATACATTACAAAACCTGTCGATAGCGATTTGCTGATACTGAAAGTAAAAACTTTCATTAAAATCTACGAACAGCAAAATGAACTTAAAGCCATAAAAGATCTTCTTTCTAAAGAAATTAAAATTAGAAAAGAAGCGCAGGATAATCTTGAAATCAAAATCGCGGAAAGAACAAAAGAATTAGTTCACAAAAACGAAGAATTGGAACTTCGAAATCATGAATTACAGCAATTTTCATGGGTGGTTTCTCATGATTTAAACGAACCCATCAGAAAGATTCAAATCTTCATAAAAATTATAAAAGATCTTTATTTAAAAGCCGATGATAAAGCTATCGATTATGTAGATCGAACGATAAAATCGGCTGAAAGAATGCAGACTTTAATTACTGATCTTTTGGCTTATTCTAGACTTTCGGCGCAGGTTAAGCCTGAAAGAACAGACTTAAATGTTGTTTTGCAAGAGGTTTTAGGTGATTTTGATTATTTGATTGAACGAAAAAATGCCATTATTAAAACCAACGAACTTCCTACTATTGATAGTATTCCGAGTCAGATGCGTCAGGTTTTCCAAAATTTAATTGGAAATGCATTGAAATTTTCTGGACATGAAGGAAAACCAGCAATAGAAATTACTTCAGAAATCATTTTAGAAAAATCAATCGAAAGTCCAACTTCTCCAGAAGGTAATTTTTGCAGAATTATGGTAAAAGATAACGGAATTGGTTTTGACGAGATTTATCTGGATCGAATTTTTATTATCTTTCAAAGTTTAAATGACCGTCAAACCTACGAAGGAACAGGAATTGGGCTGGCAATTGCAAAAAAAATCATAGAAAAACACAACGGATTAATTACTGCTAAAAGTAAACCAGGAGAAGGTGCAAGTTTTATTATTGTTCTTCCTTTGAAATACGAATTAAAATAACTTAGAAATATATGAATGGCAATTTTAAAAGGAATTTATTAATTGGTTCGCTAGTTTCATTGTTTGTACTTACAATAAGTTCGGTTGCTTCGTTTATAAGTATCAAAAGTCTTTTAAACAGTAACTTTTGGGTAAATCACACTCAGGACGTAATCTATAACCTAAACGAAGGTTCATCGATTATTACTGAAGCCCAAACGAGCATGAGAGGATATTTGCTTACAGGAGACGAACAGTTTGTAGATCGATTTAATGATTCTGAAAACAAAGCAAATGCTTATTTTGAAAAATTGGAAGGATTAACAGCTGATAATCCTTCACAGAAAAAACTACTAGAAGAACTTGCAGATAAACGTTCTGGTTTCTTCAAATATCTAAACAATCAAATTGTAAAAAAACGCTTGAGCAAGCAAACCCTAATTTTCGATTTGAATGAGGGAAGAAATATGATGAACGAGATTCGGGCGATCATCAAAAAAGTTGAAAATACGGAGCAAAAACTTTTAGAAGAACGCAACTCAAATTCAGAGCGTTATGGCAATTATAGTTTGGCTTTAATTGTTATTGCTTTCTTTATAGCAGCCATTATTTCTATTGTTTTTATGATGAGAGTTCTAAAAGATTACAATGAAAGGTCTTTATTACAGAAGGAATTAGAGAAAAAAGATAAAGAAATTGCCGAAAGATTGGTAGTAATTAGCGGAATTGCGACCCAAATTGCTAAAGGAAATTATGATGTTCAGATCGATGATAGAAAAGCAGATACTTTGGGAGATCTTGGAGCATCTATTCATGAAATGAAAGATTCTTTAAAAAGTTCTTTCGAATTATTATCTCAAAAAGAATGGTTGCAGTCTGGAGTTGCAACTCTAAATGATAAAATGCTGGGTGAGAAAACCATTCAGAAATTATCTAAAGATGTTATTGAATTTTTGTGCCAATACACCAATAGCAGCGCTGGAGTTTTGTATGTTTTAGATGGAGAAGAAATGACAATTTCTGGAGGTTACAGCTATATTCCAAGTAAAAACAGAGAAAGAATTAAAAAAGGTGAGGGTTTAATTGGTCAGGCAATTGTTTCGGGTAAAATGCTGGAACTGAAAACACTTTCGCCAGATGATATTCAGATCAATTATGCTTTAGGCGAAATTAAACCAACGCATATTGTGGCGCTTCCGCTAATGGATTATAAAGTAGAAGGTGCGGTAGAATTAGCCAGTATTTATGGTTTCTCAATGCTTCAGTTGGAATTTTTGAACATCGTTGCTAATAATATCGGAATTGCTTTAAAAGCGACTCAAAACCGTAAAAGAGTTTTAGAATTATTAGAAGAAACAAAATCTCAGTCAGAAGAATTACAAATTCAGCATAGCGAATTAGAAGCAATAAATGCAGAATTAGAAGCACAAACCGAAAAACTCCAAGCTTCGGAAGAAGAACTTCGCGTACAGCAGGAAGAATTGGAACAAACCAATGAAGAATTATCGGAAAGAAGTGTTTTATTGGAAGAAAAAAATACAGAAATTCAGAAGAAATCGGAAGCTTTAGAGCTGAGTACGCGCTATAAATCAGAGTTTTTGGCCAATATGTCTCACGAATTAAGAACTCCGCTGAATTCCATTTTATTATTAAGCCGTTTATTGTCAGAAAACAATAATCAAACGATGAATAATGAAGAAATTGAATTTGCAAAAGTAATTCAAAGTTCTGGAAACAGTTTGTTAGGATTAATTGATGAAATCCTTGATTTATCTAAGATTGAAGCAGGAAAAATGGAGTTGGAGTTCTTGGATGTTTCTACAAAGGAAATCACCGATAATATGTACAATTTGTTCCATATTGTTGCGAAAGAAAAGAACATTAAATTTGAAATCATCACTAAAGAAGCACCAATCGTAATCAAAACTGATAAAATGCGTTTGGAGCAAATCTTAAAAAATCTGATTTCGAATGCCATTAAATTTACTGAAAAAGGAACGGTAAGCCTTGAAATTAAAATAAATGATGACGATGATAAAGAGATCTGTTTTATTGTAAAAGATACCGGAATTGGAATTCCTTTGGCAAAACAGCCATTAATTTTTGAAGCTTTCCAGCAAGCAGACGGTTCGACGAAACGTAAATATGGAGGAACTGGGTTAGGATTGTCGATCAGCCGTGAATTGGCAAAATTACTTAGAGGAGAAATCATTTTGCATAGTAAAGTAAATGAAGGAAGTAGTTTTACTTTATGCCTTCCAGTTCTCGGAATCGCTTTGAATAAAATTTCAGTTAATAGAATCGATGAAGAAGAAACTGTTGAAGAAGAAACAGAAAAAACAGATGTAAGACCAAGATACATCAGCGATGTTATTCCTGCAGAAATTGAAGATGATAGAGATTCAATCGTTGAAGGTGATAAAGTGATCTTGATTGTTGAAGACGATATTAGTTTTGCTAAATCATTATTGGCTTTTACACAGAAAAAAGGTTACAAAGGAATAGTTGCCGTGAGAGGAGATTATGCTTTAAATTTTGCTTTGATCTATAAACCAATCGGAATTTTATTGGATATCGAACTTCCTATTAAAAGCGGCTGGGAAGTTTTGGAAGAATTAAAAAATAATTCTCAAACCAAACATATTTCGGTTCACATCATGTCTTCGCACAAATTAAAGCAAGAAAGTTTGCTGAAAGGAGCAGTAGATTTCTTAGACAAACCCGTTGCTTTCGACAAAATTCCAGAAGTTTTTACAAGAATTGAGCATATCATCAATAAAGAATCGCAAAAGGTTTTAATTATCGAAGATAACCCGAAACACGCAAAGGCGCTGGCTTATTTCTTAGAATCGTACAATATCAATTCTGAGATTAAAAGCGAGGTTTCTGCAGGTTTATCGGCTTTAGGTAAAGAAGAAGTAGATTGTGTGATTCTAGATATGGGAATTCCAGACAAGCAGGCATACGAAATTTTAGACGGCGTGAAGAAAAGTCCAGGATTAGAAAATCTGCCAGTTATTGTCTTTACAGGAAAAAGTTTGTCTATAAAAGAAGAACTTAAAATTAGGAAATATGCTGATTCTATTATTGTAAAAACGGCACATTCGTATCAAAGAATGCTGGATGAGGTTTCGCTTTTCCTTCATTTGGTTGAAGAAAAGAAGAACGGAGACAATAAAAAAGAAACCCATAAGAAACTGAATTCGTTAAACAATATTCTGTTTGAGAAAAAAGTACTAATTGTAGATGATGATGTTCGTAATATTTATTCGCTTTCTAAAGCATTAGAAGCCTTTAGAATGACTGTAATTACAGCTTTTGACGGAAAAGAAGCGATTAAGATTTTAGATGAAAATCCAGACACAGATGTCGTATTGCTAGATATGATGATGCCAAATATGGATGGTTACGAAACGGCAGAAAAGATAAGAAGTAACCCTAAATTTCTTAACTTAGCTGTAATAGCTGTCACAGCAAAAGCCATGACTGGAGATCGAGAAAAATGTATTAAGGCAGGAGCTTCAGACTATATCACAAAACCTGTAGACGTTGACCAGCTGTTATCGTTACTGCGAGTTTGGCTTTATGATAAAATCTAACCTTTAAATTGCTGTAAATGGGAAAGAAACGCGTTTTAATTGTAGATGATGATTCCAGAAATATTTTTGCTTTAGTTAATACATTAAAAGCAAAATCGTACGATTGTGTATCTTGTTTAAGTGCCGAAGAAGCCTTAAGAATATTGAAAGAAGACGCATCAATAGATGCTGTTTTAATAGATATGATGATGCCAGAAATGGATGGTTATGAGGCGATTCCGCTTATAAAAGAGATTCCGTCGCAAGAATCTACTTTGGTGGTTGCCGTTACTGCGCAAGCAATGGCGGGAGATAAAGAAAAATGTTTAGAAGCTGGAGCAGATGCCTACATCTCAAAACCAGTAGATGTGGACAAATTACTTCAGATTCTGGAAGAAATTTAAATGAATTATGATTGAAGATATTGAATTAGAAACTCTTATAAATGATGTTTACGAATATTATGGTTTTGATTTTGGAAGTTATTCCAGAGCTTCACTTAAAAGACGCGTAAGCAGGGTTTTTTATTTAGATGGATTTAAGCATTTTCATGATTTTTTGTCTAAAGTTCGTACAGATCCAGAATATTGCAAGAGAATGATTGACGAAATTACGGTAAATGTAACCGAGATGTTTCGTGATCCCTCTTTTTATCTTACGCTTCGAAAAGAAATCCTTCCGCTATTAGGAACAAAACCTTTTATAAGAATTTGGCACGCAGGATGTTCTACTGGAGAAGAGGTATATTCTATGGCAATTATGCTCAAAGAAGCGGGTTTGCTTCATAAATCAATATTATATGCAACTGATATAAACGCATCGGTTTTAGAAACAGCAAAAAGCGGTATTTTTCCGCTGCGAATGATAAAAGATTACGCAGATAATTATCGCGATTCGGGCGGACAGCAAGATTTCTCAGATTATTATATTGCGAATTATGGTTTTGCAAAGTTTAATGACAATCTTTCAGAGAAAATGGTTTTCTCGCAACATAATCTGGTTTCAGATACTTCTTTCAATGAGTTTGACCTGATTTTATGCCGAAACGTTTTAATTTATTTTGATAATAATTTGCAAAAAAGAGTCGTTAATTTATTTGATGACAGCTTGGCTGTTCTAGGATTTTTAGCTCTCGGAACAAAAGAAACTATAAAATATTCTATATCTCAAACCAAATACAAACAATTTGCTAAAGAGAAAATATGGAGGAAAATAAAAGAATAAAAGATTGTAAAGTAGTTATAATAGGAGGTTCTGCAGGAAGTTTGCAGGCATTATTACAGATTTTGCCATTTGTAGAAAAACCAATTTCTTTTGCTATTGTAATTGTCGTTCACAGAAAAAACACAGACGAACAAACCTTAGAAGATTTGATTGCTTTAAAAGCGAAATTAAAAGTAAAAGAAGTAGAAGATAAAGTAAAACTCGAAGCTGGATTCATTTACATTGCGCCTTCCAATTATCATTTATTGTTTGAAAAAAATGAAACTTTATCTTTAGACACCTCAGAAAAAATAAATTATAGCAGACCCAGTATTGACGTCTCATTTGAGTCTGCTGCTGAAATATATACAAGTCATTTGATCGGAATTCTGCTTTCTGGTTCCAATTCGGATGGAACAGTTGGATTAAAGGCGATTCAAGCAGCTGGCGGAATAAGCGTGGTACAGAATCCGCTTTCTGCAGATATGCCCTATATGCCTAATAATGCTATTCTGCACACAACTCCTGATTTTGTTTTAAAAACAGAGGAAATTCTAGAGTTTATTATTAAAATAAATAGGGAATAAGCGGTTTGTTGAAATGGAATGTCGCCCCTCTGGGGCTATTTAGACGTCGATAAATTATGCTATAAATATTTAGCTTCTCCGAAGCTTTTTGTAAAATAATTGAGAATCAGTCTCGGAGGGACGAAATATTTATAGCAAATAATTATACGCACAATCAAAAGCTCCAGCGGAGCGAAATATATTTTTTGAATTAGAAAAGACCTATTATTTCTCGTCTTCTGGAAGAACCACTTTATTCAATTCAGCTTCTTTTTCGGCTCTTTTTTGCGCTGCTTTTCCTTTACCAATAGGAATTCCCGCAGTAATGTACCAAGATCTGTTGTATTGGTTATTTGGACCATCGCCTTTCATGACAGTTACTAATCCGTAGTAATATTGAACCGTAAAATTTAAGCCATTTCCAACATTTAGATGATATCCGGCTCCAAATGCAAGTCCGGCATCAATTACGTGAATCTGATCTCGAATATTTTTTTTGTAAATAACATCGTCTTTATTGATTTCGTTTTTAAACTCATCAAAAGCCTTGGCAAGAAGACCAAATTGCGGACCTGTTTTGAGATAAATATTATTTTTGAATTGGTATTTAATCAATATCGGAACATTAAAATAACGAATTTCACGATTTACACTTCCGCCCGCAAAAGTATTATCCAGATTTTCATCGTTTAGAGAATAAACAGGAATATCCTGAGCTCCCATTGGCGATTTTACAATTACTCCAGTATTGATCATCCAGGCTGGATTTTTCTTAGATCTAATGTCGAAATAAAATCCAAGATTGAATCCAGGATTTGTGGCAGAAGATCCCATATTTGAAATGGTAGAAAAATTAACACCGCCTTCCAGACCAAATTCTAAAAACTCCGAATTGAGTTTGTCTCCAAATATTAAGGAAATCAGGACTTGGGATTGTGCAGAGGTAATACAAAAGAAAGTGATAAGGATTAGAAAACCTTTTTTCATACGATTCCAAGATTAAAGTCCAAAACGGTACTGAAGACTGCCTAATACTTGTGTACGAGTGCCTAAGAAACCACATTCTGCACGAAACATTACATGTTTACTGAATTGATATTGCGACCCAATGATAAAGTTCCACATGTCTTTTGGCCTTTTTTGAAGAGAATATTGAACAGATGAATCTGAGGCTGTGCTCAATGCTCCGTCCAGAGTTGCGAGGAATGTTCCTGCTCTTTCTAGTGCTCTGTCGGCAGTATTATGTTTGGCTATATTAACCGGATTTTTTTGTTCAGCAGGTGTTAAGCCATCCCACCAATTATCTACTTTTATCTGATTGTCAGATATTTTTTGAAGACCGCTGTCTACCTTAGCCTGAGCGCTGCTTAGATCAATAAAATCAGATAACGGCAAATCTCCATTAGTATCTCCAGAAATATGAACTCTGAAACCTCCAACCCAAACCGCTATATTTGTGTCTGGTTTATTGAATTTAAATGTTTTTCCCAATCTCGGACCAAAAACATAAGAAAAAGCGGGTTTATCCAGCGAACTAATATCAGTCCAAGCCATGTTCATATCTAGAGCCAGCCAGCCACCGCCAATACCAATTGTTGGTGTCATACCAAGACCAAAAGTCGTAGCGTCAAAATTTGCTTTGGTACTAAAATTTGCAACTTCAGACCAATTGTTATCTGCGTCTGGAACCCAAATACCAGCATTAATTTTAGTTGCCGTTTTGGCTTTTCCGAAAATTCCATAAATATTTAAAAAGGGAAGCAGCCATATATCAGGTCTAATAGTGAGCGCCCCAGCTTCAACTGTTGATTTGTCAAATCGTACAATTTCATCTAAGTTATATTGAGGCCCATGATTAAAACCAATATTTAAATCATTAATAACAATTTCAGATTCTTGCCAGAAATAATTAACTGAAACTCCTGCAGAATAGGGAAGTTTGTATCCTTTCTGCGCTACTTTTTCTCCCCAAATAGGAAGGGCATACGGATATTCTTCTGTTTTAAGACTGTCTTTTAACGTTTGATTTTTTTCTCCTACGATTTTATCGGTATAAACTTGACCGAAAATTTGGATGCTGAAAAATAATAAAGAGGCTGATATTAGTGTCTTACATTTCATTGATTAGAGTATTTAAAATTAATTAAACTGTGAAAAATAAATTGTACTAATTTGTGCTTAAAGAAATCTCTGTTTATTTTTTTGGCTTATAGAAAAAGTTTTTTTTGGGTTAAAATTTGGGACTAAAAAATTGTTAATTATTGTTAAAGTTAACGAAATTTTCTTACCTCCGACAAAATTTTTGCAGAAAATAAAAAAAGCTATTAAAATAATTTTCAGATGATTAGTGTGTCTTTCTCTTTTATAATCAGCATTATTATGTAGTTCTGAATAATTTAAAAAAAAGTGGTATTTTTACAACTGTGAAATGGATAGCAATTATATTATCAGTTTACCTACTGGCACTTTCTAATATGCCATGTGCAGATATGGAAATAAACAGCGCTATGCATAAAACGGCACAATTTGCTTCAGAAGAAAATCATTCACACGATAAAAGCAATGATTTATGTTCTCCGTTTTGCGCCTGCAACTGTTGCGGTGCACAGGTTTTAAGCTACCATTCTACAGAAAGTTTTGAGTTTCCAAAGACTTTTACTCAAATTTCAATTTCTTTACCTAGTTATAATTCTGTTTTTATTTCCGATTTCTACGGAAGTATTTGGCAACCCCCTCAAATAGCATAATGATTATGCCCATTTCAATGTTTTGAAAATGGGCAAGAGAGCTGTGGGCTTTCCACACGTTTACAGGCAATTTAATTGTCTAATTTCTCACGTCATTATATATTCAAATGTTAGATAAAATCATTCAATTTAGTATAGGAAACAAATTCGTAATACTATTATTTACCCTCGTTTTAATAGCCTGGGGAAGCTATTCGCTTAAAAAATTACCGCTCGATGCCCTGCCAGATGTAACCAATAATCAAGTTCAGATTATTACCACAGCGCCAACATTGGCAAGTCAAGAGGTCGAACAATTAATTACTTATCCATTAGAAAGAGCTGTAAAAACAGTTCCACATGTGATAGAACTTCGCAGTATTTCGCGTTTCGGATTATCGGTTGTAACCGTTGTTTTTGAAGACGACGTAGATATTTACTGGGCACGAGAACAAATATTTCAACGCTTAAAACAAGCCGAAGAAAACATTCCAGATTATGTAAATTCTCCAGAATTAGCACCAATATCTACAGGTTTGGGAGAAATTTACCAATACGATGTTTACGCCAAGAAAGGCTACGAAAACAAATACAGCGCTGTTGAGCTAAGAACCATTCAAGATTGGATTATTATTCCGCAATTGCAGGGAATTAAAGGTGTTGCCGAAGTTAGTTCTTGGGGCGGAAAATTAAAACAATTCGAAATTGCCGTAAACCCCAATATGCTCAATAGTTTGGGCGTTACGATTACCGAAATTTTTGATGCTTTAGAAAAAAACAATCAAAATACTGGAGGCGCTTATATTGAAAAAGATCAATACACTTATTTTATCCGTGGTGTCGGAATGGCAAAAGGGATAAAAGATCTCGAAAATGTTGTTGTAAAAAACCGAAATGGTTCGCCAGTTTTGGTTCGAAATGTTGCCCAGGTTCGTGAGGGTATTGCATTACGTTACGGAGCTTCAACTAAAGATGGAAAAGGAGAAATCGTTTCAGGATTGGTTTTGATGCTAAAAGGAGAAAATTCGAGTGCAGTTGTAAATCGTGTTCACGAAAAAATGGCGCAGATTAACAAAAGTCTGCCCGAGGGAGTTGTTGCCGAAGCCTTTATTGATAGAGGAAAGCTTGTAGATAATTCCATTAAAACAGTTGCTAAGAATTTATTAGAAGGAGCTTTAATCGTGATTTTTGTCTTGATTTTGTTCTTAGGAAACCTTCGTGCAGGATTAATTGTTGCTTCCGTTATTCCGTTAGCGATGTTATTCGCTGTGATTTTGATGAATGCCTTTGGCGTAAGCGGAAATTTAATGAGTCTCGGAGCCATAGATTTCGGGATTATAGTCGACGGTGCCGTAATTATTGTTGAAGCTACGATGCATCATCTGCAGAAACTCAAAAATAAAAAAGAATTAACGCAGGAAGAAATGGACGAAGAAGTTTATAATTCGGCGTCAAAAATTAGGAACAGTGCTGCTTTTGGTGAAATTATAATTCTGATCGTTTATCTGCCAATCTTAGCTCTAATTGGAACCGAAGGCAAAATGTTTAAACCGATGGCTATGACAGTTGGTTTTGCGATTATTGGAGCATTTATTCTTTCGCTTACTTATATTCCAATGATGAGCGCTTTGTTTCTTTCGAAAAAAACAGAACATAAAGAAAACTTCAGCGACCGAATGATTGCTTGGTTAGAAAGCCGTTATACGCCATTATTGAAAAAAGCTTTAGCATTTAAAAAAGTGGTGCTTTCTATTGCCGTTGGATTATTCGCTTTTGCCTTTATCGTTTTTCAAAATATGGGAGGTGAATTTATCCCAACAATTGAAGAAGGTGATTTGGCAATAAATGCAACAATTATGACGGGAAGTTCGCTTACGCAGATGGTTGAAACGACGACTAAATACGAACAGATTCTAAAAGCCAAATTCCCAGAAATTAAAACGATTGTCACCAAAATAGGAAGCGGTGAAATCCCAACTGATCCAATGCCAATTGAAAGCGGGGATTTAATTATTGTTTTGAAAGACAAAAAAGAATGGAAGGGAAAATATCATAATTGGGAAGAATTAGCGAATGCCATGAAAGAAGAAATGGAGGTAATTCCAGGTGCGAATATCGAAATCTCTCAGCCAATTCAGATGCGTTTTAACGAATTAATGACGGGAAGCCGTTCTGATATTGCGATCAAGATTTTTGGTGATGATTTAGAGATTCTAGATGCCAAAGCGACAGAATTGATTTCGAAAATAAAAGGAATTGAAGGAATCGGAGATTTAAAAGCTGATAAAGTAACGGGATTACCGCAAATTACCATCAAATACGATTATGATAAAATCGCCCTTTACGGTCTGAATATTTCAGATATCAATCAAATCATACGTTCCTCTTTTGCAGGAGAAGTTGCAGGGAAGATTTACGATGAAAGCAAAAGATTTGATGTCGTAGTAAGAATGGACGAAAACAATCGTGGAGATATTACTGATGTAAGCAATTTGTTTATTCCGCTTCCAAATGGCCAGCAAGTACCGCTTTCTCAGGTTGCTTCTGTTGAGTACGAACAAGGGCCTGTGCAAGTAATCCGCGAAGACGGAAAACGAAGAATTACGGTTGGATTAAATGTCCGCGGAAGAGATATTCAAAGTGTAGTCGAAGAAATTCAGGAGAAACTGGATAAAAGCTTCAAACTTCCTGCTGGTTATTATGTGACTTATGGCGGACAATTTCAAAATTTAATCGAAGCCTCACAAAGACTTTCGGTTGCTTTGCCAATTGCTTTGGGACTGATTTTAGTTTTGCTGTATTTCACTTTCAAAAGTGTCAAACAAGCGTTGCTGATTTTTAGTGCGATTCCGTTATCGGCTATCGGAGGTGTTTTTGCGCTTTCGCTGAGAGGAATGCCGTTTAGTATTTCGGCCGGAATTGGTTTTATCGCCTTATTCGGAATTGCTGTTTTAAACGGAATTGTATTGATTTCGTATTTCAATCAATTAAAATCAGAAGGTATTACAGATCCGTTTCAGAGAATCCTTATCGGAACTAAAACACGTTTGCGTCCTGTTTTAATGACTGCTGCCGTAGCTTCATTAGGATTTCTGCCAATGGCATTATCTACAAGTGGCGGGGCAGAAGTGCAGAAACCATTAGCAACCGTAGTAATCGGTGGATTAATCTCAGCAACTTTATTAACCTTAATCGTTTTACCGATTTTGTATTTATTATTGGAGTGTGGGTTTAACCGCAAAGAGCGCTAAGATTTACGCAAAGAACACAAAGAAAATTTTTAAAATGAAAAAGACACAATATACTTATAGAAAAATCTCCGCGAACTTTGCGAAAATTCCTTTGCGAACTTTGCGGTTAAGTGCGTTTCTATTTTTCACAATCTTATCGCACGCACAAACTAAAATTTCTTTAGAAAAAGCAATAGAACTGGCCAAATCAAACAACATCGATTTAAAAATTGCTGATAAAGAAATCGAACGACAAAACATTTTAAAGAAAACTGCTTTTCAGCCGGATCCATTGCAGGTGCAGTATCAGGGCGGACAGTTTAACAGCGTTGATTTTGATCATAATGTTTCGGTACAGCAGTTTTTTCCACTGGGAAATGTTACAAAAGCCAATAGACAATTACAGGAAGAACTCGCCAAACTGGCTGAAAAACGAAAAGCATTATCGTCTTATGAATTGGAAAAAGCCGTGACTCTGGCTTATTATCAATATTTGTATGGAGTTTCAATTCAAAAATTAAACTCAGAACTAAATGAGATTTATACCAAATTTCTAAAGAACGCCGAACTGCGTTTTAAAACCGGAGAAAGCGGAAATATTGAAGTGATAAGTGCAAAAGCTAAAGTAAAGGAAATTGAAACGCAGAAAGAACAACTAAATTACGATTTGGCAATTTACCAAAAACAGCTTCAGTTTTTTATTCAGACAGATGAAAACATTGTTCCTGACCAAAATACAGCTTTGCAATACACTTTTATCGAAAATCAGCAAAACACAAAAGCCGAGACTTTGATGACCGATTTTTACCAACAGCAGATCTCGGTTTACCAAAAAGAAGCTGGAACATTTAAAGCTTTGAGAACTCCGAAAGTTGGTTTAGGATATTTTGCTCAAACCATCAATACAGAATCTTTGTTTCAGGGTTTTACAGCAGGATTGCAGATTCCGTTGTTTGGAGGCGTCAATACAACCAAAGCAAAAGCGGCAGAAATCAGTATTTCGCAGTCGCAATTGGCTTTAGATAAAAACAAAATGATGCTGAATCTGCAAAGGGAAGAATTGCAAAATAACTTTCAAAAACAGCAGAAAAACTTAGCGTATTTCCAAAATGAAGGATTGTTATATGCCAATCAAATTATTGAAACTGCTCAGAAAAGTTATGCCAATGGCGATATGAGTTATTGGTCTTATATCAGCTTTTTAAATCAGGCAATTGATATTAAAAAACAATTTGCAGAGGCGACACACAGCTATAATCAAAGTGCTATCGAACTTCAATTTCCAACTATCAAAAACAATTAAAATGAAAAATATATTTAGTTATTTAACCGCAAAGGTCACAAAGATTTTCTCGCAAAGTTCGCAAAGATGGGTTGCCTATAGCTTACTGCTTATTGCTTATAGCGGAATGTTAAATTCTTGCAATGAAAAGAAAGCTGAAGAAACGCAGGAAGAAGAAAAATCAAGTACAGAAGTAGCTTTAACGGCTTCTCAATATAAAACAGTCGGAATTGAAACGGGAATTGTCGAAGACCGCAATCTTAATAAAGTCATCAAAGCAAATGGCTATACAACAGTTCCACCGCAAAATTCTGCTGAGGTTTCGACTTTGATTGGCGGAACGATAAAAGATATTTTTGTTTTGGAAGGAACATTCATAAACAAAGGAAAAGTTTTGGCAACGATTCAAAATCTGGAAGTTATAGGAATGCAGGAAGATTACCAGTCGGCTGTTGCGAATGTGGAATATCTGCAATTAGAATACAATCGCCAGAAAACGTTGAGTGATGAAAATGTGAATCCGAGAAAAACTTTTCAGGAAGTAAAAGCCAAATTAGCAGCTGAAAGGGCTCGCGCGCAGGCTGCAAAAAACAAATTAGATGCTTTACATGTGAATACAAAAGGAACTACATCAGTCGTGCCAATTGTTTCTCCAATAAATGGTTATGTTGGAAAAATCAATATTGCTAAAGGCGCTTTTGCGAATACAGGAGTTTCGCTTTTTGAAGTCGTTGACAATAGTCAGATGCATTTGGATTTGAATGTATATGAGAAAGATTTAGGTTCAATTTCGGTTGGTCAGGTAATTGATTTCGTATTAACGAATCAGTCGAATAAATCGATCAAAGGAAAGATTTTCGGAATCAATAAATCTTTTTCTAATGAAAGTAAAACCGTTGCCGTCCACGCTAAAATTGATCCTGCCGATGCAAAAGGTTTGATTCCAGGAATGTATGTTTCGGCAAACATTAATATTACGAATGCTACAGTTCCAGCCTTGCCAAAAGATGCAGTGGTGAAAAATGCAGATAAATTCTATATTTTCATTCAAGAAGAAAATCATGCTGAAGAAAAACACGAACACGCAGCAGGCGAAAAAGAAGAAGCTCATGAAGAAGAAATTCATTTTAAAGCTATAGAAGTAATTCCAGGAACAACCGATTTAGGTTTTACAGAAGTTAAGTTTGTGAATGATATTCCCTCCAATGCTAAAATTGTTACGAAAGGTGCTTTTTATCTACTTTCTGCAATGAAGGGCGGAGGGGAGCATACGCACTAGTTTTTTTTAAAGATGCTAAGATGCTAAGATACTAAGGGGCTAAGTTTTTTTGTTGGAGTGGAATTTGCTCGCAAAGTTGCAGAGCCGCAAAGTTTTTTACATAGAGAATAAACGTATTATTTGTCATTTCGACGAAGGAGAAATCTCCACAAGTAGCTCCGTTCCTAGAATTCAATCTTTGTAGAGTTTCTAGCGGAGATTTCTCCTTCGTCGAAATGACATAAAATAAAAAAAACTTTGCGGCTCTGCGACTTTGCGAGATTAACTCTTTAGACTTTAAAAAAAAAACTTTGTGCCTTAGTGCCTTTGTGGCAATAAACTTTACCACAAATTGCTTAAATTTAGGACATTATTTTAAACAAAAATTTCAGGCATTTTAAACACGAAACCTGAAACCTGAAACTCAAAAAATGATACATCAAGATAAAGAAGTAAAAACCGCAAAAAATAAAGTTAAACCTTCCTGCTGCTGTTCACATGACGAACCCGTGCATTCCGAAAATAATGGGCACGATCACGAAGGTCATGATCATGAACATAATGCAAACGGCAGTCTTTTTCAATTGTTTTTGCCATCAATTATATCCTTTGTTTTACTGCTAATCGGAATTGGTTTTGATAACTATTTTCCGCAAGAATGGTTTACAGGATATGTTAGAATCGTTTGGTATGCAATTGCCTATCTTCCAGTTGGAATTCCTGTTTTAAGAGAAGCTTACGAAAGTATTGTAAAAGGAGATGTTTTCTCAGAGTTTTTCTTAATGTGTATTGCCACAATCGGCGCTTTTGCAATTGGCGAATATCCTGAGGGTGTTGCTGTAATGCTGTTTTATACCATTGGAGAAACTTTCCAAGGAATGGCAGTTAAAAGAGCAAAAACGAGCATTAAAAGTCTGCTGGATCAGCGTCCCGATGAGGTGCATGTTTTAGAAAATAATATTGCAGTAAAAGTCAAAGCCAAAGACGTTCAGATTGGAGCTATTATTCAATTAAAAGCAGGGGAAAAATTAGGTTTGGATGGCGAATTATTATCAGATTCTGCTTTCGTAAATACGGCTGCTTTGACAGGCGAAAGTAAACCAGCAACCAAAAAGAAAGGAGACACTGTTTTAGCAGGAATGATAAACGGAAACACTATTGTAGAAGTAAAAGTTACAACAGCTTATAGCGATAGTAAATTGTCTAAAATTTTAGAATTGGTGCAAAATGCTACGGCAAAAAAAGCACCTGTGGAATTGTTTATCCGAAAGTTTGCTAAAATCTACACGCCAATTGTGGTGTATTTGGCAATTGCAATTTGTTTGCTTCCAATGCTTTTTGTAGATAATTATGTTTTTACTGATTGGCTGTATCGAGCTTTAGTTTTCTTGGTTATTTCTTGTCCTTGTGCATTGGTTATCAGTATTCCATTAGGATATTTTGGCGGAATTGGCGCTGCAAGTAAAAACGGAATTCTGTTTAAAGGAAGTAACTTTCTCGACAGTATTTCAAAGATTCAAAACGTTGTGGTAGACAAAACAGGAACTATGACTGAAGGTGTTTTTAAAGTTCAGGAAGTCATTATAAAACCCGAATTTAATAAAGATGAAATCTTAAAACTGGTCAATGTTTTAGAAAATAAAAGTTCGCATCCTGTTGCAACGGCTATCCATAATCATGTTGGCCCAATTGATTCTTCGATTGAATTAAAAGATATCGAAGAAATTTCTGGACATGGATTAAAAGCAACTCACAATGGAAAAGAATTGTATGTTGGAAATTTTAAAATGTTAGACAAATATTCTATTTCGTATGATATTGATCCATCTTCAATCGTTTACACCACAATTGCAATTGCATACGAAAGTAAATTTGCGGGCTATTTAACCATTGCTGATGAAATTAAGGAAGATGCCAAAGAAACCGTTTCGAAACTAAAATCTTTAGGAGTAAAACTAACAATGCTGAGTGGAGATAAATCGAATGTCGTTCAATTTGTGGCTGATAAACTCGGAATCGCAAAAGCCTTTGGCGATTTGCTTCCAGAAGATAAAGTCAATAAAGTCAACGAAATTAAAGATAAAAACGAAACTGTTGCTTTTGTGGGCGATGGCGTAAACGATGCACCTGTAATCGCTTTAAGTACTGTTGGAATTGCAATGGGAGGTTTAGGAAGCGACGCCTCAATCGAAACGGCCGATATTGTAATTCAGGACGATAAACCAAGTAAAATCGCAATGGCGATCAATATTGGGAAACAAACCAAAAAGATTGTCTGGCAGAATATTACACTGGCTTTTGCTGTAAAAGCTTTTGTGTTAATTCTCGGCGCGGGCGGACTAGCAACAATGTGGGAAGCAGTTTTTGCAGATGTTGGAGTGGCGCTTTTAGCAATTTTGAATGCTGTGAGGATTCAGAGAATGAAGTTTTAGAGTATCATAAAGAATCAACAATATCTTTCCATCTATTTTCAGAATAAAACGTTTCAAATTCTTTATTTGATAAGAGTATTTTTTTGTCTAAATCTCCTCTTAGATAATTCAAACTTAAAAAATCTAAAGAAATGCTTCTGTACTGTTCGTCATGAGTTTGATTGTAAATTTTTGCAAACAGTTCAGAAGCTTCAAAATTTTGCTCACTTGTCATTCCGCCCAAAATCATGGACGCATTATTATAATTATCATACACTTTCTGAAACTCTTTTGTCTCGTAATACTTTTTAGCCTCATTTATTAGGTTTAATGTACTTTCAGTATCTTCTTTGTCTTTTTTTGAAGCTTCTTCGGCTGTTGGAATAGTGTATTTAAAACCATAATTTAAAGCATAAATTTTTAAAGGAAGAAGTCCAAATTCATTTCTTCTTTTATCAGCTTCATTTTCTTTAATTATGCCTCTAAAACTTGAAGCTTCACCATTTTGTGTCCAATTTACCTGCGTTCCGTAAACTTGTTTATAATTGAGATTGCATTGCACTCGGTCATACAAAAAAGCATAGTTTTCCATATCCAATTCTTTCGTCCCTTTTAATTTATCCATTTCATGTAAAGCTGCTTTTTGGAATAAAATATCCTGATCTGCGTGCTGTACAATTAGCCAGAAATTATGGGCACCATCTATTCCTATTTCTGATATTTTTGGCCAACCGTTGGTTTTCAGAATCTCTTTTGCTATCGAAAGATTTTTAAAATCTAAGTCATTAATTTTCTGCTGTAATTCATTCAATAGAGCAGGATCTGAAGTTTGTATTTTCCAATATCTAATTTTCTGATCTGCAATTCCCATTGCATTGATTTGTTTACGTAATTCTGGAAGTTTTAATTTTTTTTCATATTCCTGCTCTTTCAATTGTGCTTTTAGTTTAATCGTTTTCCACTTATATGGATATTTAGCACGTAAAAAATCAAAATACGGATCTATGGAAAGTTGCTCAGCTTCAGTCCATCCTTTATCTAGAGCTATATTTAAATATTTAAAAGCTTCTGCTTCATTTTGAGCTAACGAATACATTCCCGCAGCTTTATAAGCATTTAGCGCATCAGGTTCTTTAAGCAAAAAAGCTTTTTCCAGTTTTATAATAGCGTTTTTATAATCTTTTTGAAGATGAAGTAAAGAAGCTTCTGCGATTAATTTTTCATATACGAGATTGGTTTGCGCGTTAGAAACGTAAAAGCTCCAAAATAATAAGGTGAGGAAGAAGTATCTTTTCATACACTTTAAAAACTATATTATAAATATCTTTTTGCTGTGATGAAAATACAAATTATATTTTTATCTATTTGTTATAAAATTATTTATAAATGTAATTCAATTAAATTTTCATTGTTTTCTAGGGATATTTTAACGGGATTACTTTCGGAAGGAATTTGAGTTGGATACCAATTTCGATTGGGTTGCACCAGAATCAATAAACCTTCATGATCACCAATTGCAGCAAATTTTTCTGTATTTGTATTTTGAGAAAAAAAATGAAGTCCGTGTTCTTCTATTAATTGATTTCCTAATTTTAATGGACTTTCCGTAACAATTCCGATTTCGCTTATGCTTAAAATGGAAGCAGAGTTGAATTCGCCAACCTGTTCATTATTAAGATCATGTCTAGCAATGAATTCCAATAAATTTCCATTGTGATCGAAGAAATAAATAGAATGCGCATTCCAGTTTTCAAAATGAGTAACTACACTTTTATCATCCAAAACAATTAAATCAATTTTGTTCTTACACCATTGAATGGCTTCTTCAAGCTGATTTTCAGGAATATTAAAAGCAAAATGATATATGGAATTAAATTCTGGATCTTCAATAAATTTTAAAATAGAAGTTCCAGCCTGAAATGTTATTGATTTTTGGTCATTTTCCAGAATAAAAAGTCCAAAAAGGTTCTGATAAAATGCTTTCGTTTTTTGAATATCGTTTGTTTTAATTTGTATCTGATCTATTCTCATGGCAATAATTTTTTATAAAAGAAAAAGCTTCTTTTGGGTGATAGACAAATTTAAAAAATGCCCCCGATATCAGGGATGCAGCGCTATTTTATGCGTCAATGAAAGGATAGTAAATAATTATTGATTGAAGTTAAATTGTATCTTTAAATATTTTATTAAAGTTACAAAAAGACAAACTGTCATTGTAGCAAGATTATCGAAAAATTTTTATCTTGTAATCTCTCCATTTAAATAAAAACAGGTTGTCTCAAAAGGATAGTTATTTTTTGTAAGCTTCGGAGAAGCGAAATATTTATAGCAAAGGATAAATGTTTACAACATAAAGCTCCAGAGGAGTGATACATATCCAGGTTGCTTTAAAGATTTGCTTTGTTAGAATTTTTTCAAAAAACTCATTAATTATCTTAAGTTGATATAATTGCAACTTATAGAGGTCTTTTATGCTATTTGATTAAAATATATTTGCAATCAAGTTTAATTGATTTAAAACTATGCAGATTTATTTTATAAAAAGTGGCTATGGAACTTATGGAGGTACATTTGATGAGCCATTTGAAAATTTTGGAAGAATAATTTCAGACAGATTTCAACAGGAGGAAATAGGATTTCCTTACAGAGAGATTGAGATTCAATTAGCTTGTTTTTCAAATAAGCCAAAAGGAAAAGATAAAGAAATTTATAATGATTGGTTTAATAAATTACCAAATTATTATAGGGGTAAAAATATGCTTAGAGTCACTTTACCCGTATTTGAAACTGAACAAAATTTAGATGATGTTTTTGAAATAATTTATCGTGGTTTTGAAATTATTTTTAACAAAAAAAAGAAAGATGACCTTTATGACACCGAAAGGATAAAACAAATATTATCTCTTTTAGAAACAGAATTGCAAAATACTGATCTGATCAAATTAAACGAACAATACGAATCACTTTTTTATCAAGAAGCATTAACTCGAAGAATTGATGAAAGAAAAGAAAGAGAAAATAGAATTATCGAAAATAAAAAAGCTATTCGAGATCTAAGATTTTATTATCATTTTGAAGGCATAGATAAACTTTATTTTGCTCCTTACAGCTATAAATTCTGTGAAAAGATATTGGCGAAACTTCGAGAGAAAAAATTTAAGTTACCTGATTACACACACTTATACATTGAAGTTTCTGATTCCTTCGAAAATGCCTTATACCACACTGAAAAAGAAGAAAATTGGTATATTTATGGTATTGCAGTATTAAAGGATTATGTTGGTTATGGGACAAAAAATGAAACAGAAAAGAAAAGGATCGTTTTTAATTTGATACGGGAAGGTTTGAATGACATAGCAAAAATTGATAACCTAGATTTACAGACTTTAAATGATGTTTTAGATGAAGTTGAGAGCGATACAAAATAAAAGCCCATTTCCTAAAGAAATGGGCTTTGTAATTTGCAGATTGTGGGGCAAAAAGCAAATCATCAACTAACTTATTTTGGCATTTCGGGAATTATAATTCTTCTTGTTGGCGTACTCAAAGTTTCAATAAAAGCCAATAAATCAGCGATTTCTTCTTTGTTTAAATCCAATTTTCTAAGCATTGGATCTACTTTTGGAATCAGAGAATCTCTCGCTGTTCCTAAATATTTTTTCTGTACTGGAGACGGATTTCCTAAATTGTATAATTCTACAACATCCAATAAAGTTGGAAAATGCCCGTGATGCATCCACGGTTTTGTGTTTACGACTTCGCGAAGTGTTGGCGTTCTAAATTTGCCAATGTCTTTTACATCTTTCGTAACATTATAACGTCCGAAATCTTCATTTTTTGTTCCAAATAAAGTCTGTCCGTCATTATGAAACTGATTGTCGCTGAAATAAGGCGTATTATGACAGTTGATGCATTGCGCTTTGGTTCTAAACAAATGCATTCCTTTTACTTGCTGATCGGTATAAATATCCGATTTTCCGCTTACAAACTGATCAAATTTACTTTTCGGACTATTGATCGATCTTTCGAAAGTGGCAATTGCATATTGAATTCTTTCTAAAGTCACTTTTTTATCTCCAAAAGCCTCCGTAAATAAAGAATTATAGCCTTTAATTTTAGCAATTCTATCAACTGCAATTGTCAGCTTTTCGTTCATTTCCAAAGGATCTTGAACAGGAAATTGTGCTTGATCTTCCAAGCTTTTCGCTCTTCCGTCCCAAAATAGAGAAGTGGCATACGCCGAATTTAAAATCGTCATCGAATTGCGCTTTCCAGTTTGGCGATCGTGACCAAAAGAACGTGTCAAGTTATCTGTCCAGCCCAATTCTGGATTATGGCAGGAAGCGCAAGCAATTTGACCGCTTTTTGATAATCTTGGATCAAAAAACAAAATCTTTCCCAAACTTTCTTTTTCCTTAGAATACGGATTATAAGCAGGATAAGGAACAGCAGGCAAAACGCCAATATCCTGAAATTTAGATTTATCTACGTTTTCATGTAATTCTGCTGCGGGCCATTTCGAAGAATCTCCGCTGGAATACAATTTTCGTAATTCCTGAATATCAATGTAATCAGGATTTTCGACGCCTTTGTAAGCCGTTAAGCCAACAAGGAAAAGAATAGGGAAGATTAGTTTTTTCAATTTTGTTTTCGTTTTTTTTTGATTTGTTTTATGTTTCAAGTTTCAGGTTTCAGGTTGTTGCGAAACTTGAAACCTGAAACTTGAAACGTTTTTAGCCTCCAAAAGCTTTGTCAAAATTTCAAACTTTGACAAAGCCCATTAACCATTAACCATTAATAATTTACAATTAACAATTAAATTAAAGCGTAACTTCTTTAGGACAGTCAATGCTTAATGCTGCTGGTTTTGGATACGTTTTATTGTTGTACATTCTGTATTGTGTAGAAACTGTTCCTCCAAACAGCTCATCGTTAGTTAGTTTCAATTCAAAAGAAATTTCGAATAAACCTGTACTTATTTCTTTGTATGTTCCTTCTCCCGAAATCGCAATGCTGTAACTATTTTTGTTGGTTCCTGTAATGGTAATATATTGCGGAATTACCAATACATTTCCTTCAGTTTTACTATTTCCGTCTGCAGGGAAAAATTCTAGTGCAGACGTGATATTAAATCCAGGAGAGTTTGCGGCAGTTGTACTTTCGTTAGAAAACCATCTTTTTAAATTGAATGAATTAGTTGTGTTTGTTCCCGTTGCAACATTAAACCCAATTTTGAATGCATCGTGGTAAACATCGTCATCTGGGTTTGCAGTGCCTTTATCACTGTATAAAATAGCATTTTGATTATCTTTTGTTACGACAACAGGATATGTAAATGCATTGTACGTTTGCCATGCACAAACACCGCTTTTGTCAAACCAAGTTTCGCCATAAGTTAAATAATACTGGTTGCTCAAATCGTAAAAATTAGAAGCTGGATTTGCATTGATATCTCTTGTCGATTTTATTGGTTTTACAATCTGTAGAATTGTATTTCCTGTTGCAGTATAATCGCCAGCATTAATTAAAGTAAGTGAAGATTCATAATAAACATCATCATTCTGAATATCATCTAAAAGAGTTAAATGATACGTAATTGAATTTCGGTTATCTCCAAAATCATCGTGAGTCAGGGAATAACTAAATCCGTTTAAGAACTTGAATATTTGTAGATTTTCTACTTCTGAAGGGAAAAATCCGTTTGGAAAATTCACTTTAAAATCAATTGTTTCTCCAGCTTCTCCTTTTACAATATACTGAGTTACAGGAAAAGTATAATTGGTTGTTATTGCTCCTAAATCAATTTTGAAAGTATCGTTTGGATACTCAGAATTTAGGCTTCCAATGTGAATTTCAGGATCTGAAACGGTTTCTAATTTTAAACTGATACTTTGATTTTCTTTCCATCTTTTATCAAAAGAAACAAAAATAGTATCAGTCAATTTACTGCCTTGAAAAACTAATTCATTGATTGGATTTACCGTAAAACTTTCGCTATCGTCAGTTGATGAAACAGCGCTAAAATTTGCAGTAACAGCATTTTTTAATGAACGAGTTGTTAAAGCTACTGGAACTTTCAATGTTTTTACGGAGCTGTTTGTGTAAGTAGACACAGGAACTAAATTTCCGTTAACCGTTGGGTATTCCAAAGGTATATTGCTACTGCTAACTTGAAAATTAAACCTTAAATAGGGATCTATTTCAGAACCTAATTTATAATCATCTTTGGAACAAGAAGCTAAAAGCAAGGCTAGAGCTAATATGCGGCATATCTTAATAGGATTCATTTTGTTGTAAGTTTGCATTAAGATTAATATTATAAGTCGGTATTGGTAACACGTATTTTAATGATGGATAAGACATAGTACAATTGGTCGAAATACATCCGTCAATTCTTGAAACTCCTTTGTGATTACGTGCAAGATCAAAGAATAATTGTCCTTCAAAACAAAGTTCTTTTCTTCTTTCTAATTGAATTTCTTCTTTTAAATTATCTGTAGAAGTCAGCAAAGTTGCATTGGCGCGAGCACGAATAATATTAACATTGGCCATAGCAAGATCAGATTGATTGTTTTCTAAAGCCGCTTCGGCACGTATTAAATACATTTCACTTAATCTGAAAGCGACATAACCTGCATTATCTTGAAATTTTCGAGTAAAACTGTATTGAACTGGCGTTAATACTCCGTTGACTAAAGTTGAAAGATCAACATTAAGAAACAGCTGTTTTCTTAAATCGTTATTTTCGTAAAGATCAATTAAATCGTTAGATGCAACGTAATTCGCATAACTAGTTTCGTTGTATCCAAAGTAAGAAGCCATTGAAGAAGATACGTTTCCTTCTGAATCTTTAGGAATTGAAAATTCTAATAAAGCTTCAGAAATTGGCAAATCTGGTTGAGCCCATTGTGCTATTAAATCAGATGAATTTACTAATGCAACTCCTGAATTTGTAATTACATCATTTGCTATTGCATAAGCATTTGTCCAGTCTTTTTGAAAAAGATATACTCTTGCTAGTAAAGCTTTTGTGCTATTTTTTCCAAAATAAGATAACGCAGAACCTTCCATTGCGGGTTGATCTGAATAACTCTCAATTGCCGTTTTTAAATCATTTATAATTAAAGAATAAGTAACCGCCAATGTTTCTCTTTTAGGATATTTAAGTCCTGATTTTATAGATTCGGTATTGTATACAACGCCTAAATGTGATGCATCTGGAGTATAACCATAATCTTGACTGTAAACCTGAGATAAAAGAAAATGGGTGTAAGCTCTAATGCTTAAAGCTTCTGCCATTATTTGTTTTTTCTCTACGTCAGTTGCATCTGTTAGAGCAGGAGTGTACTCTAATATTAAATTGGCCTGATTGATAATGTCGTAACTGTCATCGTAGAAAGATTTAAAATTACTAGATTCGGCTGCATCTTCAAAAGAATATACTTCTTTAATATTGAGTGCAGCAGTAATTTGCCCTTTACTATTTCCAGAAGAAGCTGGCGTAAACTTAATATTTCCGCCTTGTAAATCTGCATATACGGCAAAACGTTCTCCTCTCACATTAGCTTCGACTTCTTTGTAAAGACCTTTTAAAGCTGTTAGAACCCCAGCTTTATCTTGAAGAAGTTCGTCTATAGAGGTTTGCGTTCCAGGTTCTTGTTCCAGAAAATCACTACAGCTTTGCAATGAAAAAATCAGGATTACTATTGTTATATATTTTAAATATTTCATCGTTTTAAAATTTTGCATTAACACCAAGTGAAATTGTTCTTGCCTGAGGATAGGTAAAACTAAACTCACGAATTCCGTTCATTCCTTTCGGGCTTTTTTCTTTGTACCAATACAGCACATTTGTTGCATCTGCAAAAACAGAAAGTGTATCCAAGAAAATATTTTTGATAGGAACATTATAGCTAAGATTGATGTTGCTTATTCTCAAATAAGTAGCATCGTAAACGTATTTGCTTAAATTTGAAGTAACTGGCGATCCCGCAACTGCCGATTGAGAAACAATATCTCCAGGATTTCTCCAATGATCATCTGCATTTACAGAAAGATTTCTGTTAGATGTATTTGAATATTTGTCGATCAGAACGTCTGAAGCAAAGAAATCGCCGCCTACTTGAAAATCTCCTCTAACTGATAAAACCAAATTATTATAGAAAGTAAAATTGTTGTAAAAACCTCCATACGCTTTTGCTTGTGTGTCTCCAATTGGTTCCCAATCTGCGGCACTAAATAAAGTTCTATAGGTAACAAGATCGTAAATCTGACCGTTTTTAGTAACCAAATCTCTTCCTGTTGCAGGATCAACTCCAACCCATTTTATTCCCCATATTGTAGTGGTGCTGTAACCGATTTTTTGAGCCAATGCAAGTTCTGCCAAAGAATAATCGCTTCCTAAACCTTTTAAATCAGTTACTTTGCTATCAACAGTTGAAATATTAAATGCTGTTGTCCATTTAAAAGCATTGCTTTTTATCCATTTAATTCGTGTAGAAAGCTCAAAACCTTTGTTGTACATACTTGCGGCGTTCAACTGCATTGAAGAATAACCTGTTTCAGTAGGAATATCTCGTGTCGTGATTAAATCACTTTTGTTATCATAGTAATATTCTAAACTCAATTCAACACGATCAAAAATATTGAAATCAATTCCTGCGTTAAATTTTGTATTCTTTTCCCAACTTAGATCTCCGTTGGGAGCTGTTCCTGTAGTTGCGCCAGATCCTCCGTTATAATTGTTTTGAGCTATATTGTACAAACCTTTTGATCTGTAAGAACCAATTCTAGAATTTCCTGTTGTACCATAACTTGTTTTCAGTTTTAAGAAATTGACCCAAGAATTACGATTAAAAAAGGATTCATTACTAATGATCCAGCTTGCTCCAGCGCCGCCATTATTAGCAACATCAGAATCGTCGCCAAAAACAGAACTTTGGTCACGACGGAAATTGGCCAAAAAGTAATAACGCTTTTTATAATTGTAATTTACCTGAGAAAACAATGAAACTCTTGAATTATAACTAATCTCGCTTCCAATGGTTTGATTGCTATTAGTTTCGTCTGCTTCAGTTGCTGGATTGTCATCTCTTATAGCATTAGAAACAGGATTAATAACATACGGATTAACAAATCCGACACCAGATTGGTAACGGAAATCCGTTTTATCTTGAGAAAGTTCGAAACCAACAACACCATCAACTGCATGATTTTCTGTAAGCTGTTTATCAAATAAAGCTTGTCCTTGCCAGTTCCATTTTTTAGCATTTCTTTCATTGATAAGTCGGCGTCCCCATCTTGGATATGTTATATTATCTAAAGTGAAAGTACCAGCAAATTGCCCGCTTTCGTTCTGAGCTGAGAAATAGCGATCTTGATCTTTATCCGTATAATCCATACCAAAAAGCGTAGAAAATTTGATAGCATTACTTAGTTTATAAGAAAGGCTTAAACTTCCAAAAAGGCCATAAGTCTGTGCTTCGTTTTTATTTTGCTCGATTGCGGCAAGCGGATTTCCTCGCGTCATACCACTCACGCCAAGCGTAGAGTAAGAGCCGTCTTCGTTATAAGGAGAAAGAGTAGGCAAGTAAGCAAAAGAATAAAAGATATTTGGCGCATCTTTCTGAATAAAACTTGGATTAAGCATTAAGTTAATATCCAGTTTATTAGAACTATAGCCCAAATTAATTCCAGCATTTAATTGTTTGGTTGAATTGCCTAATTGTGGTTCATCAATTTTTAAATAACTGATATTTGTTCGATAAGTGAATTTTGTAGTAGAACCAGAAACATTAAAATTATATTTATTGTAAACTCCAGTTCTATTTAATAGTTTAAACCAGTCTGTGTTAACTCCGTTGTATTCAAGAAGCGCAGATCCTGGAGAAGTATTTTTTAAATATTCATTTCGAAGTTCAGTATGTTGTTCTCCGTTCAAATATTTAATCTGATTAATAGCAGACGAAACCCCAAGCTGATTAGAGAAACCAAATTGAGTTTTTCCCTTTTTTCCTTTTTTGGTAGTAATCAAAATTACACCATTTGCTCCGTCAGCACCATAAATACCAACAGCTGCAGCGTCTTTAAGAACAGAAATCGTTTCAATATTTTCGGGCGCAATTTTCATTAACGGATTTCCGAAACTTTCTGTAAAATCGCCATTTCCACTAAAATATGAACTATCAATTCCATATTCTTCACCCATAATAACTCCGTCGATAATAATAAGAGGTTGTGTCGAAGTTCCAGTTTTTGCTCCCGTCAAAGATGGTAAAGTTCCCTGACCGCGAATATTGATTTTTACAGGACCTCCAACTCCAGAAGTATTTTCTACCATAACTCCGGCGATCTGACCTGTAATCATTTTATCAATAGATTCAGAAGCTTGTTCTACAGCAATATCTTTAGCATTTAAAGTCGAAATACTACCAACAATTTCTTCTTTTAATTTTGTAGTTCCGTAAGATGAAGTTATAATAACCGGATTTAATTCGTCTGCAGCTTCTTGAAGATAAAAAACAAAATCTTTTTTCTGATCTGCTTTTTGAGATTGTGATTCCATTCCTAAAAAGCCAGCTTCAAGCACAAGATTCGGAATATTATTTCCTTTTAACTGATAAACAAATTTTCCGTTAAAATCAGTTATAGCGCCCATTCCAGTTCCTTTTATACGAATTGTAGCTCCTGGAAGTGGCTGTTTGTCTTTTGCATTATAAACAGTTCCGCTAATAAATCTTTCCGTCTCCTGTGCAGTTCCAGTCGAAGAATCAGTAGGAGCAGAGCTTGTCAATAAAACCTGTTTTTTCTGAATGTAAAAGGATATCTTTTTGTCTTTTAATAACTGCGTTAAAGCGGTTTCTAAAGAGACATTATCTACATTTAAATCGGCTAATTGTTCGGCATCTATTTTTCTTGCGTTATAAATAATCCTAAAATCGCTTTGTTCTTCAATCGTTTTGATAATTAAGCTTATAGGTTTATTCTTAGTATGTATTGTAATCAATTTATTCTGTGAAAATCCTTTAAAACCAGATATGAGTATGGCTAAGAAAAACAGAATTTTTCTTAAAACGGGTTGTATCGTAAATGTCATGTTTGTTTATTTATCGAGGATTGGTAATGGTAATGGTTTTTTGTTTAATAGAATAATTAAAAGGCGTGTCGCGTTTTAGCAGATCTAAGATGTTTTCGACACTAGAATCGCTGATTTTAATTGTTCCTGTAAAATTCTGTTTGGCCAAATCAGAATTTTCATTGACAATTTCAACGTCATACGTACGCTGAATAATCTTAGCGATAATAGAAAATGGAGTATCTTTAAAAGCAAGTTCGCCTTTTGTCCAGGCAATATAAAAGGCAGGATCAACTTCTTTTAAGATAATTTTTTTAGAATTATTCTGCCAAGTCGCCATTTGGTTTGGCTCTAACAGAATAACATTAGATGGATTAACAGCTTCAGACATTTGAATGCTACCTTCAATTAATGTGCTATTAACAGTAGGGTTTTCAGGATAAGCGCTCACATTAAACTTAGTCCCAAGAACTTCAATATCAGTCTGATTCGCGTGTACAATAAACGGATGTGTTTTGTCTTTGGCAACTTCAAAAAATGCCTCACCAGTTAAATATACATTTCGATTTCCGTTTACACTAAATTGCTCTGGATAACGCAAAATAGTTCCCGAATTTAAACTCACAACAGTACCATCTGAAAGTCTAAGTTTGAAACGTTTTCCGTACGGAACATTAAGCGTATTATAAATAACTTCGTGATTTTGAACTTTGCCAAAGTAGATAATTTCATTCGGGAATTTTTTGGCAACCAAATCGCCTTTGTCATTTAATAATGTAGTCTGATTTTTTCCTGAAAGATATTCTAAACGGCCGTCGCCCAATTCCAGAACAATCTCTTTTGGAGTTTCAGATGTATTATTAAATAAGTAAACAGAAGTTCCTAAACCCAAAGACACTAAAAACACCGCCGCATATTGTAAATATTGTCTAACGCTGTTTTTTGGCTTCATTTGAATTACAGGTACAGTTTCAATTGATAAATCAGTAGAAAGTGTGGTTAATACCCAAATTTTCTTAGCGTTTATGAATTGTTTTTTATTTTCTTCCGATGCTTCGATCCAATCAAAAAGTGCCTGAACTTCTTGTTCTGAAGCTTCGTTAGAAAGGTATTTATTTATTATTTCCGATGTCATATCTGCGTTTTAAAACTTCTCGCTATAGTTAGTACACCTCAGAATTAAAATACCCTATCTTTTATTCTTAATTATTATAAATAAGGATAAAAATTAAGAACAAATAATCAGATAATTTCGTTTTTAAAATCTTCAAAGCCTTTGTCATATGGGCTTCAACGGCTTTTAAAGAAATTCCTAATTCTTCGGCGATTTCTGCATTTTTTTTATTCTCAAAGCGTTTTTTAATAAAAATTTCTCTGGTTTTTGGCGGCAGATCGCTGATCGATTCCTGAATAATTCGTTCTAATTCGGTTAATTCTAAAGTGTCGAACTGAATCGAGTTTAAAACTTCGATATCCAATTCTCTTTCCTTATGGTTTAAGAGGTCATTTTTGAATTTATCCTTCACTTTATTGTGTCGAATTAAATTCAAGCATTTTGATTTGGCATAAGTAAACAAGAAAGCTTGAATTCCGTTAAGAGATTCTACATTTTCTCTGTTTTGCCATAGGTGTAGTAAGGCTTCCTGAGCAAGATTTTCAGCTTCATCTTTGTCATAAATAAACTGAACGCTGAAAGATTGGATTCTTCTAAAATACTTATCATAAAAAAACTTAAAGGCAGTTTCGTCGCCATCCTTAAAGGAATGGAAAAGATCTAATTCGAAACTGGCATTATTGTTCATTTAATAAGTTTATGTTTTGGAAAAGCAATATTAAGTAAATTTTAAAAACTACTCCGTTTTGCTCAGAAAGCGGCAAATATAAAAGTTTATTTATATTAATTCTAAATAAAATAGAATTATTGAATGTTTTCAAAAAAATTATTCAGAATAGGTTTAGAAAGATCTTCTTTTAAAGAAATTTTCAATAAAAAAACTCCCAATTTATTATTGGGAGTTTAGATTTTAATTTAGAATTAGACACACTCTCTGAGACAATTGCCTTGCTAATTGAGGTACATCGTTGTCTAAAATCGTATACGGAATGAGTTTTCGTTTCTCAATAATCTTTTCTTTGGAGTAAATAAGATTAAAATAATCTTTCGGAGTATTGATATTTATCTCAGCTTTTGGAATTTCTTCGTAATAGAACTGCGATTCTTTTAATGAAGGGTATTTGTTTAAAAGATAATCGTTTACAGTATAAGCTTCTCCTTCTTTAGTTAAATCTTCGCGAAGAATTCCTGTTACCTTAGTTTTTTTAATATTGCGTTTTAAACTTCTATACGTTTCTCTTGTCATCGAAAAATCTGAAGATTTTGGATTTCCTTTTTTCGATAATTGTCGAATTACAGAAAGACGCACATAATCTCCATTTATTTCAGTTACTTTAAAAACGAAGTATTTTTTTTCTGTGCTCTGGCTGCCATTTACTCCTCTTTGTTTGCTAAAAATATAACTTCCAAGCTGTAGTTTGTGTTCAGGAGTTTCCATTGTTTTCTTCCAGAGATAAGGTTTATAAACCGTTTCTCTAAAAACATAAATTACCAAGACTGCTAATATGCTTATTAAAAGTAGTTTTTTCATTAATTTTAATTTGTGCAAATATTATTTTGTTGAGATTTCTTCAAAGATTTCGCCAAAAATAGTAAAATGAGAATTTATTTTGCATTAAAGTTTGTTAAGTTTTTTTTCATGAATTTCATAAAAGAGCAAAGTCCGTAAAGCCTTATGTTATTACAAAAAGACTTCACGGACTTAATATAATTTTATTACAGAACTATAAAAGGATATAGTTTTAAAACTCTAAAGATTGCTGTACAGGAGCTGAATAGTATGAAAATCAGACGAGCCATCGAAATATTTATGAAGGACTTCCTGAAAAATAGGTTCGCTGTTTTGAACACTAGCAAACAATGTCATACACGATTTTAGTTTTTCTATATCGGGACTTCCAAAAATATCACTTACAGTTTCTTCTTTTTTTATTAATTCAGATGTAATTTCTAAAAGATGTTTCCCTAAGATTGGATGCTCTAAAAAAGCAATTGCTTCATCGGCATTTTTGATTTCATAAAATTTAGAAGTATCACTAGAACCCATTCCTTTTATTTGAGGAAATATAAACCACATCCAAGGAGATTCTTTTTTACCATTTTTAATTTCGTCCAGAGCTGTTAAATACAATTTATTCTGAGCATCTAAAAAACGAAGCAGTTCATTGTTGTTGTAGGCCATTACTTACTGATATTTATTTGGGGTATCAGGTGATAAATCTACTCAAAATATGTTTACTTGTATATTATGAAATCCTTTTTTTAAAGACATTTTTTAACATTATAAATGGAATAGTTTATAAAATCAATCTGCTTTAAAATTTTGACAAAAGAAAATTGTATTAACAGAAAAAATCGTATTAAGAAGTTTGTTTGCTGTTATAAAATTCACTTTTACTTAGTAATTCTGTTATGATTTTTCTATTTTTATGAACAAGCAGTTCTAAAACTGTTTTAAAAATTTAAATTAGGATTGATATTGAACGCTTTACAATATCAATATTTTTCAATCGGACAAAGCTTCGTCCACAAAAAAATAAATGCTTATGAAAATAGGATTAATCGGATTCGGAAAAACTGGAAAATCAGTAGCTTCAATACTATTAGAAAATAAAAAATTCAGCCTTGAATGGGTTTTAAGACAAAGTAATGTTTTGGAACACAGATCAGTTCCCGAGTTTTTTGGAATCCAGTCAGATGAACCGGGCTTAATCTATTCAAGTTCTCATACTTCTGTTGAAGAATTATTAGAAAAACATCCAGTAGATGCTATTATCGATTTTTCTTCTAGCGAAGGAATTTATACATACGGAGAAACAGCAGCAAAATACAAAGTGAAAATCATTTCAGCAATTTCGCATTACAAGGAAAAAGAACTAAAATTATTGAAGAAACTGGCAGATAAAACAACTGTTTTTTGGTCGCCAAATATTACTTTGGGAGTGAATTATTTATTGTTTGCCGCTAAATTTTTAAAGAAAATTGCGCCGTGGGTTGATATTGAAGTAAATGAAGAACACTTTAAAGCAAAAGAAGGAACTTCTGGAACAGCGGTAAAAATTGCAGAAGCTCTTGATGTTGATAAAGAAAATATTAATGTAGTTAGGGCAGGAGGAATAGTTGGAAAACACGAAGTAATTTTTGGTTTTCCTTTTCAAACCGTACGTTTAATCCACGAATCGATTTCTAGGGAAGCATTTGGAAACGGAGTTATTTTTGTTGCCGAAAATTTGAAAGAGAAAGAAAAAGGTCTTTATAATTTTGAAGATATTTTGACGCCATATTTTACAGTCTAGGAATTGCCACAAAGGCGCAAAGGCAGGATGTTTTTTTGAATATTAGCTCCAGAGGAGCGAAATATTTATAGAAAATTTTTGCGTCTAAGACAAGAGCCCCAGCGGGGTGAAATATTATATGTCGCTCCTCTGGAGCTCGTAAACCCGACAGGTTTTAAAAACCTGTCGGGTTTATTTTGGAAATTATTTTCTAAGTAAAACAGCTTTAGTATATTCATAATTCATTTTAGCAATCGAAAGCACAGAAATTCCCTGCGGACATTCGATTTCACAAGCTCTAGTATCAGAGCAATTTCCAAAACCTTCTTCATCCATTTGTTTTACCATTGAAATTGCTCTTTTAGAAGCTTCAATTTTTCCTTGTGGAAGCAAAGCCAAATGCGTTATTTTGGCACCAACAAACAAAGCTGCGCTCGCATTTTTGCAGGAAGCAACACAAGCTCCGCATCCAATGCAGGCAGCCGCATCAAAAGCAGCTTCAGCGGTTTCGTACGAAATGGGAATGCTATTTGCTTCAGGCGCTTGACCTGTTGAAGCTCCAATAAAACCTCCTGCGGCTATTATCGAATCAAATGCTTTTCGATCAATTTTTAAATCTCTTAAAACAGGAAAAGCCTTTGCACGAAATGGTTCTATATATATGGTGTCGCCATCTTTAAAACTTCTCATATGAAGTTGGCAAGTTGTAGTATTTTTTAAAGGTCCATGAGCTCGTCCATTGATCATTACACCGCATTGACCGCAGATTCCCTCTCGGCAGTCATGATCAAATTCGATAACACGTTCTCCTTTCTGAATAAGCGATTCGTTCAAAAGATCCAACATTTCCAGAAACGACATATGTTCTGATACTTCATCAATTTCATAATCTGTCATTTCTCCTTTTGTAGAAGAATTAAATTGCCTCCATATTTTAAGATAAAGTTTCATGGTAATTGTTAATTGTTGATGGTTAATTGTTGATGGTTAATTGTTGATTGTTAATGGTTGATTGTTAATGGTTGATTGTTAATGGTTGATTGTTGATGGTTAATGGTTAATGGTTGATGGTTAATGGTTGATTGTGAATGTGAATGTGATTGTGATTGTGAATGTTGATTGTGATTGTGAATGTTGATTGCGAAATATTTAATGCTAATTATTAATTATTTGCTTTACTATATTGAGTTTATGCTTAATAGTTTTACTATAAATAGTAAGTCGAAAATTAAGTTCAATTTCACTTCTTCACTCATAATTAATAATTAACAATCAACCATTAACCATTAACAATTCACCATTTATTTATAGCTTCTTACTGCAAGTTCTACAGATTCAAAGGTTAAAGGTTCTTTGTGAAGTTCAGGTTCGTTATTTAAACCTTTCCATTCCCAAGCTGAGACATAACAGAATTCATTGTCATTACGAACAGCTTCACCATCAGTGGTTTGATATTCTTCTCTAAAATGTGCGCCGCAGGATTCTTCACGCTGTAAGGCATCATAACACATTAATTCAGCTAATTCAATATAATCGGCAATTCTGCCCGCTTTTTCTAATTCGCTATTTAAAGTATTATCGCCGGTAATTCTGAGATCTTTTTCGAAAGAAGCTTTAAGTTCCCGAATTTCGATAATCGCTTCTTCCAGTTTTTTTCTGCTTCGCGAAAGACCACATTTTTCATAAAGAAGGCGTCCGATTTTCTTATGAAAATAATCAGCTGAAAGTGTTCCGTTGGTGTGTAAAAAACGATCCAATTGCCTTCTGACGGCTTTTTCTGCTTCTTCAAATGCAGGATGCGAAATATCTGTTTTAGGTAAATTTAATTCACCTGCCAAATAATTCGGAATAGTATAAGGCGCAATAAAATAGCCGTCAACGCAAGCCTGAAGCAACGAATTGGCTCCAAGACGGTTTGCACCATGATCGGCAAAATTAGCTTCGCCTAAAGCAAATAAACCAGGAATTGTAGTCATAAGTTCATAATCTACCCAAAGTCCGCCCATTGTAAAATGCGCTGAAGGCGAAATTAACATGGGTTCTTGATAAGCGTTTATACCTGTAATCTTTTCATACATAGCAAAAAGATTACTGTATTTAGCTTCTATTTTATCTTTTCCTTGGGCTTTTATGGCATCCGAGAAATCGAGATAAATAGCGTTTTTCATTGGCCCAACGCCATGACCAGCATCGATTCTTTCTTTTGCGGCTCGTGATGAAATATCTCTTGGCGCCAAATTTCCAAAAGATGGATATCGGCGTTCTAAGTAATAATCGCGTTCTTCTTCAGGAATGGCATTTGCATTTCGATCGTCTTCTGCTTTTTTAGGAACCCAGATTCGACCATCATTTCGAAGAGATTCAGACATTAAAGTCAGTTTAGATTGGTTTTCACCATGTTGCGGAAGAGAAGTAGGATGAAACTGAATCCAACTTACACCCGCCATAAAAGCGCCTTTTTTATGCGCGCGCCAAATTGCGGAACTATTACAACCCATTGCCAAAGTAGACAAATAATATACTTTTCCGTAACCGCCTGAAGCTAGTACAACGGCATCAGCTGCATGACGCTCTAAAATTCCAGTTTCAAGATTTCGTGCAATTATTCCTTTGGCTTTGCCATCAATAACAACAAGTTCAAGCATTTCGTGGCGTGTGTACAAATCGACTTTTCCCAAAGCTGACTGACGTTCAAGACCTTGATAAGCGCCTAATAAAAGCTGTTGGCCAGTTTGTCCTCTAGCGTAGAAAGTTCGAGAAACTTGAACACCTCCAAAAGATCTATTATTAAGATAACCTGCATATTCTCTAGCGAAAGGAACGCCTTGAGCAACTGCATGATCAATAAGATGAGCAGAACATTCGGCTAAACGATAAACATTGGCTTCTCGAGATCTAAAATCACCACCTTTAATGGTATCATAAAACATTCTGAAAGTACTGTCGCCATCGTTTTTGTAGTTTTTGGCAGCATTTACTCCGCCTTGAGCGGCAACAGAATGCGCACGTCTTGGAGAATCCTGAAAGCAAAAAGATTTTATATTATAGCCTTGTTCAGCAAGAGAAGCAGCACAAGAAGCGCCCGCAAGACCGGTTCCGACTACTATAATATTTAGTTTTTTTCGGTTTGCTGGATTAACCAATTTGGCTTTAGACTTGTAAAGACTCCATTTATCAGCAAGAGGACCTTCAGGTATTTTTGACTCCATAATTTTAGTGGTTTAAAATAAAGTGCAACAAAATTTTAAAAAGAAACTAAATTGTAAGGAAGTCCTAATTTACTATAAATTATTGATTTACAGTTTAAGAAAGTAAGTATTTTATATTGTTTTTTATGATTTGGATAGAAATGCGCTTACTCATTTCGATTTCCGATAATCTCTTTTCGATGCAAAGTTCCCCAGTCTTTTAATGCCATAATCACATTTGTAAGCGATTTGCTGTGTTCTGTTCTCGAATATTCTACAGTTGGCGGGAAAGTATCGTAAACCGTTCTTATAACAAGTTTATTGATTTCCAAGTCTTTCAATTCTTTAGAAAGCATTTTATCGGTGATTCCGTTAATGTCTTTTGAAATTTCTTTAAATCGTTTTGGACGATCAGAAAGTGCAATTAAAATAGGAAGTTTCCATCTGCCGCTCAAGACTTCTAATGCGTCTCTTACAGGAAGTAATGCCGCCATGCATTCTTGTGTTTTACAGTCTTTTTCTACTATTTCGCTAATGATATCTGTTCTTGTTTCCATGTTTTTTACTTTACTATCTTCGAGGATAGCGCTATCCTCAAGGATAGTACTATAAAAGAGATAGTAAATGTAAATAAGTTTGTATTGTAAAACAAATGAGATACAATTATGAGCCAAAAAATTCTACAAATACTAACAAGTACTAATGGAGAAAATTCATTTAGTAACCAATTATCTAATGCTGTTATCGAAAAGCTGAAAGCAGTAAATCCAAATAGTACAGTACAAACACTTGATCTTTCTAAAACACCTTTGCCATATTTAACAGACTCGCATATTAGTGCCGTTTATGCGCCTGCAGAAACACATTCAGAAGAACAAAAATCAGCATTAAAATATTCAGATGATGCAATCGAAAATTTATTGGAATCTGATGTTATTGTGATTGGAGTTCCTTTATATAATTTCGGAATTCCAGCTGTTTTAAAAGGCTGGATCGATCAGATTGCTAGAGCAGGGAAGACTTTCAGTTATGCTGACGGATCGCCAAAAGGATTGGTAAATAATAAAAAAGTATATTTATCAATTGCATCAGGAGCAATATTTTCTGAAGGTCCATACAAAAGTTATGACTTCTCTGAATCGTATTTACGAACGGTTTTTGCCTTTTTAGGAATGACCGATGTAACGACATTTCGTGTAGAAGGAACTGCAATTCCTGATTTTGCAGAAAATGCGTTGCCAAAAGCGTTGTCTTCGGTTGAAGAATTTGCTTTTTAAGAAATAAGAAATTCTTTTTTATTGCATATAATGAAACCCGACAGGTTTTAAAAACCTGTCGGGTTTAGCTCATTACTAAAAAAATCTGCTAAATCTGCCTGTTAATTTTTGCTCGCAGATTTATAGAATCAAATTGAAATGTTCTTGAAAAAATGGAAAAAGTTATTTCTCAATTATCATTGTAACCCCTTGTCCGCCTGCGGCACAAATAGAAATTAATCCTTTTCCTGAGCCTTTTTCGTTCAATAATTTTGCCATTACACCAATAATTCTTCCGCCAGTTGCGGCAAATGGGTGAGCGGCCGCTAAACTGCTTCCTTTTACATTTAGTTTATTTCGGTCAATTGCTCCAAGAGGTTTTTTCAAACCAATTTGGGCACTTAGTTCAGGACTTTCCCAAATTTTTAAAGTGGCTAAAGTCTGAGCAGCAAAAGCTTCATGAATTTCATAATAATCAAAATCCTGAAGATTTAATTCGGCTTTTTCCAGCATTCTTGAAGCAGCAAATAAAGGTGCTAACAAAAGATTCTGCTGATTTTTAACGTATTCAATTGCCGCAATTTCGGCAAAAGTAATGTAAGCTAAAATTGGAAGTCCTTGTTCTTTTGCCCATTCTTCACTAGCCAAAAGAATACAGGATGCTCCATCTGTTAAAGGAGTCGAGTTTCCTGCAGTCAGAGTACCATTTACTTTATCAAAAGCGGGTTTTAATTTGGCTAATTTTTCAATTGTACTGTCTCTTCTTAGGTTATTGTCTTTTTCTAATCCGTTGAAAGGCGTGATCATACCATCAAAAAAGCCTTCATCATAAGCTTTTGCCATGTTTAAATGACTTTTCAAAGCAAATTGATCTTGCTCTTCTCTTGAGATTTTATAATATTTTGCTGTGATTTCGGTATGTCCTCCCATAGAAAGTCCCGTTTGAGATTCTTCATTTCGAGGTACTAACGGACTAAAATCTTTGGGGCTAAGTTTTAAAAAAGTTTTAATTTTTCCGCCCAATGATTTTGCTTGTCTAGCTTCTAATAATATTTTTCGAAGTTTTTCGCTTACTGCAATTGGCATATCACTGATAGAATCTACACCGCCAGCAATTCCAGAATCAATTTGTCCAAGAGCAATTTTGTTGGCAATATAAACAGCGCTTTCAATTCCTGTATCGCAAGCTTGCTGTAAGTCGCAGGCGGGAGTTGCAGGATCAAGGCTGGTTTTCATAACACATTCACGAATTAGATTATTATCATAAGTATGTTTGATTACTGCACCTCCGGCAACTTCACCCAATAATTTTCCTTTTAAATTGTATTTATCAATAAGACCATCAAGTGCTGCGATCATCATTTCTTTATTTCCAACATTAGAATATGCTGTGTTTGCTCTTGCAAAAGGAATTCTGTTATAACCCACAATGGCTACTTTTCTTATTGTGTTTGATTTCATAATCAGGATTTTATTTTATTAGGTTCTTTTTGAAATTTGGAAGTATAAAGATAAAAATAGAATTCAGTTTCAGACTTAATGTAGATTAATATTTATGATGAAATAACTTAAAAATAAGACTGCAAAAACGAGTTTTTCTTTAAATTCGTCGCAAAAAGTTATATTTATTTAGAATGAGTAAAAATAATTTGGAAAAGTTAAGATTAGCATATACTTTTGTCGCTCAATTTAAAATCAAAACCAATGAAAATAATTTTTAATGTAAAAGTTTATTTTTTTGTGCTGCTTTTGGGTTCATTAAATATGATCGCTCAACAACAGCTTGGAAATATAAATGGAAAAGTTTCTTTGAGCGGAAATAACCCTGCAGAAAATATTGCTGTAGTCTTAAAAGGAACAAAATATTCAGATGTTACAAGTGTTTCAGGACATTATGAAATTAAAAATATAAAACCAGGAACTTATACAATTATCTTAAAAGGTGTAGGAATTAAGGCTGTTGAAGATCAGATTGTAATAAGCGCAAAACAAAATGTGACTAAGAATTTTACTCTTTCAGAAAGTCAGGAAGATCTTGAAGAAGTTGTCATTACAAAGAATAAATACAAGCAAGATAAGCCTTCGTTATCATTGCGTCTTCAAACACCAGTTTTAGAAATTCCTCAAAACATACAAATCGTAAGTGCTCAAACATTAAAAGATCAGCAGATTATCAGTATGAGCGATGGAGTAATTCGTAATGTGAGTGGAGCGGTTCGTTTGGAGCATTGGGGAGATTTATATACAAATATTACAATGAGAGGTTCTCAAATTCAGGCTTTCAGAAATGGATTTAACGTTGTTTCTTCTTTCTGGGGACCTTTAACAGAAGATATGAGTTTTGTAGATCATATTGAGTTTGTAAAAGGACCAGCTGGATTTATGCTTTCAAGCGGAGATCCAAGCGGATTATATAATGTTGTGACTAAAAAACCAACAGGAAATACAAAAGGAGAGGTTAGTGTACTTGGCGGAAGCTATGATTTTTACAGAGTAAGTGTTGACCTTGATGGAAAATTAGATAAAAAAGGAAAATTATTGTACAGATTTAACGGAGCAGCGCAGAATAAAGGTTCTCACCGTCCGTTTGAGCACAATGACCGTTATGTAATTGCTCCAGTGCTTTCGTACCAAATTGACGATAAAACAAAAATTACAGCTGAATACAACTTTCAGTATGCTAATATGACGGAAGTTGGTTCTTACTATGTTTTCGGACCTGCATCTGATGGATATGCTACTTTGCCTCGTAATTTTACAATGACACAGCCAGGTCTCCCAGATACTAATATTCAGGATCACAGCGGATATCTTCAGTTTGAACATAAATTTGATGAAAACTGGAAGCTTTCTGCTCAGACATCTTATTTTAAATACATTCAACAAGGATATAGCTCTTGGCCTAGTGCAGTTGGACCTAATACAGATGGAACTCTTGCGAAAGGAGAAATCATCAGAAACGTTGGTATTTGGGATGCAGAAAGTAATATGTACTTAGGACAGATATTTGTAAACGGAAAATTCAATACTGGAAATGTTTCTCATAAAATATTGGCTGGTGTAGATTTAGGAAGTAAAGATTATATGGCAGATTGGGGACAATCACATGATTTAGATACAGTTGACAATCCGTTTAATGTATATAATCCAAATTATGGTACGCCATCAAATGGTTTGCCTGAATTTGATCACACAACACCGCTTTCTGTAAGAGCAAAAGCAATTGGTGGTTTAATGAGTTCAGAATATGCTGCTGGATATGTACAGGATGAAATTGGTTTCTTTGAAAATAAAGTGAGATTGACACTTGCTGGAAGATATACATGGATTAGTCAAGCAAGCTGGGGTGGAGCTCCAATTTCTGACAGCCATATTACGCCTCGTGCTGGTTTAAGTGTTTCTATTGACGAAAATACTTCTGTTTACGGATTATACGATCAGGCATTTACTCCGCAATCGGGTGTAATTAAAAACGGAGATAAAGTAAAACCACTTACTGGAAATAATACAGAAATTGGTATTAAGAGAGACTGGTTTGATGGTTCTTGGAGCACTACTTTGTCTGCTTATAGCATTTTAAAGAAAAACGAATTAACATCAGATCCTGCAAATACTCCTGGACAGCAATTTAGTGTTGTATTAGGAGAAAAAAGAGCACAAGGTTTAGAGTTTGATTTGAGAGGAAGAATCTTTGAAGGGCTTAATCTTATTGCAAATTATGCTTTTACAGAGTCTATCGTAAACGAAGTTGATCCTGCAGTTTCTGCTGCAACTGGAATTAAAAAAGGTGATATTGTGCCAGGTTATGCTAAACATACAGCAAATGCATGGTTAAACTACACGCTTCAACATGGTACCTTAAAAGGATTTGGTGCTTCTATTGGAGGAACTTTCCTTGATGGACGTCAAACAGATACTTGGAGCGCAGGTTTAGAAAGATTACCGTCTTATTTCAAACTTGACGGGGGTTTATCTTATGAAACGGGTAAATTTAAAGTTACAGCAAACGTATTCAATATCTTAGATAAATATTTATATAGTGGGTCATTCTACAGCTACTTAAATGCTTATTACTGGCAGACAGAAGCACCTAGAAACTTTAGAGTTGGTGTTACCTATAAATTCTAAACTGGTTTGTTTTCGTTGAAAAATTACAAATCACAACAAAAAGCATCGTTCTTAATTGGCGATGCTTTTTTCTTTTAAAGGTGCAGAGGCTCAGAGGTACTTAGGTTCAAAGGTTTCATGAATTGCCTCCAGTTTTAACTGGAGGTTAAAAATCATGGATTTAAAAAAAGGCTTTAGCCAAACTAATGAAGTTTGGCTAAAGCCTTTAATATTTGTTCTATATTTTCATCCAGCTAAAGCTGGACGCTATTCAAAAATCACAAAAAAATCCTTTTAATCTTTTATCCCGATAGCTATCGGGAGTGGTAAAAAAATTATCCCTTTTTAATCAACGGAATTAGTTTTGTACCAATTAATTCTATAGCACTCATTAATTGTTTGTGAGTCAATCCAGCATTATCCATTTGAAAAGTAAATCGGTCAACGCCTCCAAGAGCTTCGCTGTGACGAAGAATTTTTTCAGCGGCTCTTTCTGGGCTTCCAACAATTAAAACGCCTAAATCATCAATCAAACCATCGAATTTGCCTTTTGTTACAGGTGGCCAGCCTCTTTCGTATCCTAATTTAGTCCATAATTCGGAATAACCTGGATAATAATCTGCAACGGCATTTTCTGTTGTTGTGCCAACATAACCAGGTGAATGCAAGCCGACTTTTAGTTCTTCAGGTTTATAACCTGCTGCTTTTCCTGCCTGACGGTATAAATCAATTAAAGGTTTAAAACGATGCGTTTGTCCGCCAATAACGGCAACCATTAACGGAAGCCCAAGCGAACCTGCTCTTATGAAAGATTCTGGTGTTCCACCAACTCCAAGCCAAATCGGCATTTTTTCTTGTAATGCTCTCGGATAAACAGGAAGATTGTTTATTGCGGGACGAAATTTCCCTTCCCAGTTTACAAATTCATTGTCACGAATCTGCAAAAGCAATTCTAATTTTTCGCTGAAAAGTTTATCATAATCATTTAGATTAAATCCGAAAAGTGGATAAGCTTCAATAGAAGAACCGCGACCTACGACGATTTCTGCTCTTCCTTTGGAAATCAAATCTAAAGTCGCAAAACTTTGATACACTCGAACAGGATCTGCCGCACTTAAAACCGAAACGGCACTTGCTAAACGTATATTTTTGGTTCTTGCCGCCGCCGCACTCAAAATTACAGCCGTAGCAGAATCTAAAAACTCTTTTTTGTGATGTTCTCCAATTCCGAAAACATCAAGACCAACCTGATCTGCAAATTCAATTCTTTGCAGTAATTGTTCCATTGCATCAACACTGCTCAAAGTGTTGTTATCACCATACATTGCCGAAGCAAAACTGTCTATTCCTATTTCCATTTTTTTAAGCTTTAAGCTATAGGCCATAAGCTGTAAGCACTTTTAGGAAGCCTAAAGCCTACAGCTTATAGCTTATCGCATTATTAATGTGAGAAACCGAATGAAATACTTATAATGATAATCAGAATTACAATTAAAGTAATGCCAACGTACAAGTAATCTTTCTCTAATAAAAAAGAAAACAGCGAAAGCAAAACACGTAAAACTGGCGTTAAAAACAGCAAAATAATTCCAGTAAATATTAGAGATTCTCCGTTTCCTTGAATCGCTCCATTGTAAACAGCTGCGATTACTTCAAATATATTTCGGTCGTTTTCTTTAAAAACGGAATAATCTTCAATTTGATTTGCATTATGAAGTAAATACACAATACCGCCAATAAAAGCGACTGATAATGAAATCCAAACGCCGTAGCGAAGTAAGTTTCCTATAATTGTTTGAAAATCTTTTTCTCCAAATTTTTCTTCTTGTACCATATTAGATTTTTCCATTTAGTCCGTTATAAATCATGTTGATTGCCAAAACAAAAATTAGGCAGGCAAAAAAGATTCTCAATTTCTTAGGATTTGTTCGCACTAATATTTTGGCTCCAGCCATTGCTCCAAATAAAACGCCAATTACAACTGGCATACAAATTCCAGGTTCGATATATCCTTTCTGAATATATATAACAGAACTCGCCATTGCGGTAACTCCCATCATAAAATTACTCGTTGTTGTTGAAACTTTAAAAGGAACTCGCATAATTTTATCCATTGCGATTACTTTAAAAGCACCAGAACCAATTCCGAGAAGTCCAGACATCATTCCAGCAACTCCCATCATACTGAAACCGCCAAGAACGTTTTTAGTTCCGTATTTTATGACTTCGCCGTCGTGAGAAGGATAAGTTCCGTCTAATTTTAGCTTTTTAGCCATCGGACTAGATTCTAATACAATGTGTTCTTCTTTTTTTCGAAGCGAATTAATAGCAGAGAAAATCAAAGTCAAACCGAATAAAACGGCTATAAAAGAAGTAGGAGCAACGGTTGAAAGTAGTGCACCGCAAACAGCTCCGATTGTGGTAGCGATTTCGAGAAAAATTCCCATTCGCATATTGGTAATTCCTTCTTTAACATAAGCTGCGGCAGAGCCTGAAGAAGTGGCGATAACAGAAACCAAAGCGGCTCCAATTGCATAATGAATATCGACACCAAGAATAATAGTAAGAAGCGGAATAATAATGATGCCGCCTCCCAAACCTGATAATGAACCGATAAAACCTGCTAGAAAAGCACCCAGAATCATGATCAGTGTGAAGGTAAGTATTGTCATTTAAATTGTGTTTTTGTATTGGCTAATTTACGAATACAAATTTGTTCAAGGAAAAATTAGGGGCTTAATAAAACCTTAAAAATGAAAAAGCGCTACAGTTAAGAACTGTAACGCTTTTATAGTTAGTGATTTAGTTGTTTAAATTCTATTGTCTACCGCAAAAGATGTTTTGCCAATATTAGCCAGTAATAAAGCGGCAGCACAACTTGTCCAAACGGAATAATCAAGTGGCGCTTTTACAGAAACCGAAACAGACATTGCAAATGCGAAAAAGAACATTAAAAATGCAGTTCCTAAAGCGGCAATTCTGGTTTTGAAACCAAATAACAATAATAAACTCAGTAAAACTTCAAAGAAAGTGGCGATTCCGCCTAGAATTTCTGCAATATCTTTGTTTGCATAAGGATTTAGAGTTTGTGTATAAATAACGAAGTTTTCCCAATTTCCCCAAGCAACTGCGTTTGAGCCTGGCGCTCCCCAAATTCCAAATCGATCAGCAACCGCTGAAAGCATTGTAATTCCTAAAACTATTCTTAAAATTAGACCTGCTTCTAATATTGTTATGTTTTTCATTCTATAAATTAATTTTTATTTCAGTGTAATTGAACTATTTTCTTTTTGATAATTAAAGAAAAGTCAGCTGGTTATTTTGTAATAACGACAGAATGATCGTCAAATTGTTTAAAATAAGCGATAAAATGCATAAAAATGAGAATACAAGGGTTTATTTAGGTCTTATTTGAAGATGTTCCAGTTTTTTTCCGACGAGAGTTTTTTCGCCAACTACCTTAAATCCTAATTTTAAATAAAGGTTTTTTGCCAACGGATTATCTTCTTCAACCAATAGTCCTAAAGTCTCGTTGTTTTCGTGAACATATTGATCAATTAAAAAACGAAGCAGTTTCGAACCAATTCCTTTTCCTTGAAATTTCGGATTCACGCCTAAAGAGTCAATATAATATTCTCCTTCACGCGTTTCAAATTCTGGGTCAAATTCTGGATTATGGTGTTTTCTGACGTATTCAATTATTGGATTTCTTAATTTTTCAATATCTCCACCTTTATATATATTGATAGCGCCAATGATTTCGTTGTTTTCTTCAGCTACAAAACAATTTTGATAGGAATATTGATTGTTTTCTCTTTCAATGAAGTATTGCAGAAAGTCTTTCGCGGAAGCGTAATCTTTTTTCGCTATAAATTTATAAATGATATCTTCCATTGCTAATAATAATATAGGAGCGATATATTTTGAGTCTGATTTTTCGGCTTTTCTGATATTCATTTTGAAGTGCTTTTTAGCAAATTTAGGCTTTATAATTATTTCACGCTCCGATAGCTTCGGGATTAAAAAGATTTAAGCAGATTCTAAATAAAAATCTGCAATAATCTGCTAAATCTGCGTGAAACAAAAATATACTTTGCTTAATATGTACCAATATACACTCAATATATACCAATTGCAAGATTTCAACTCGGCTTATATTTGTACTATATTTTAATTTAAACATTAAAAAGAAATGAAAGCAATAGGATTTAAAACATCATTAGCCATAGAAAACCCAGAAAGCTTTATTGAATTTGAAACAGTAAAACCAATTCCTGGGCCACACGATTTATTAGTTAAAATTGATGCGATTTCAGTAAATCCAGTCGATTTTAAAATTCGCCAAAATAGTGCTAAAGATACTGTTTTAGAAACGCCAAAAATTATTGGTTGGGACGCTGTCGGAATTGTTCAGGCCGTTGGTCAAGATGTAACTTTGTTTGAAGTAGGCGATCCAGTTTATTACGCTGGAGATATTACCAAACAAGGAAGCAATGCTGAATATCAAATTATTGACGAAAGAATTGTTGGCAGAAAACCAAAATCATTAAGTATTGAAGAAGCTGCAGTAATTCCGTTAACAGCTTTGACAGCGTGGGAAATTTTGTTTGATAGAATCAGAATAAGTGCTGAGAAAGACAAAGGAAAAGCAATTTTGATTATTGGTGGAGCAGGAGGAGTTGGTTCAATTGCAATTCAATTGGCTAAGAAAATCGCAGGGTTGACTGTTATTGCAACGGCGTCTCGTCCTGAAACAATTGATTGGTGTAAAAAACAAGGAGTTGATTTTGTAGTAGATCATAAAGATCTGGTTTCTAATGTTCGTGAAGCAGGTTTTGAGTATGTTGATTTTATTTTGGATTTCGTTGACACGAATGCTTATTGGGATACAATGGTCGAGTTGATTAAACCGCAAGGACACATTGCATCGATTACAGGAAGCAGCGATCCTGTTGCATTAACCAAATTGAAAAGCAAAAGTGTTTCTTTCTCTTGGGAATTAATGTACACGCGTTCTATGTACCAGACAGAAGACATGGTAGAACAGCACAATATTCTAAATATTGTAGCAGACTTGTTAGATGATGGTATTTTGAAAACTACTTTAAACACGACTTTAAACGGACTTACAGCCGAAAATTTGAAAAAAGCCCACGAACTTTTGGAATCTGGAAGAACAATCGGAAAGATTGCCGTGAAGTTTTAAGAGTTAAAAATCTAGTCTGTGATAGCTTAAAATAGTTATTTAGAATAATTTTAAATAATATAGTTTTGGAATCATAAAATTTATGTATTTTAGTCGCTTACAAGCCCAATTTGTATTTAAATTTTAACCTAAACAAAATTATTTATGATTTCAAAAAACACAGACCTTGGATTATTGCTATTGCGTATCAGTACTGGTGGATTAATGCTTTTTCACGGTGTTTCTAAACTGATTCACGGAATTTCATTTCTTGTAGAAAACATGGGTGCATTTGGATATGCGGTTTACATTGGTGAAGTTTTAGCTCCGATTGCTATTTTATTAGGGTTCAGAACTAGAATTGCTGCAGTTCTTTTAGCTTTTACTTGTATAGTAGCGATTGCAACTGCTCACGCTCAAGATATTTTCTCAATCAGTGAACACGGAGGTTATGCTTTAGAGTTATTAATGCTTTACCTTTTTGGTGCTGTTGCTTTGTTTTTTACTGGTGCTGGAAAATTTGCAGTTTCTAAAAACAATCAATGGGACTAATTCACAAGTCTATATAATTATAGAAAGCTCTAAATTTCGATTTAGAGCTTTTTTGTTTTTTATCCCTTTCATTTTGAATAAGATTTTATCATTTTGATAAGCTTTTATAAATTAACCAAAGCTGATTTTTTGTTATTTTATTTATAATGAGTGGTTTATGTTGTTTTGAGTTGCCGTGGCATACCTTTTGTTTTTCTAGTTAGCGATGGAGGTTATTTTATCAACCCCATTTTCTTAACCTAAAAAACATTTAAAAACATGAAAACAGATAGAAGTAGAAGCAAGGAAATCACAAAAATATATACTTCAAATAAATCTAGACGAAATAAAGATCGATTCGTAAACTTAATGGTGTTTACTGTAGTTCTTTTTATTACTGTTATGCTAATCGCTAAAATAGTTTAGTGCATATTATGAAAACCATTCAGTATAAAAGCGATACAGCTATTTTTTCTTCTAGTGAAGAAAATATTGAACCTTATGATTTCATTATAGAAGAAGCTAAACTAGAACATATTCATTATATAAATCAGATCTGTGAAGAAACGCTATCATCGGCCAAAGCTCGCGGAACTGGTATTTCAGGCCGACCTCCCGAATTGCTTGCAAAAAAGATGATAGAAGGTGAAGCTGTTATCGCTTTTACATTAAAAGGAAAATGGGCCGGTTTTGCTTTTATATCTTCATGGGAAAACGGAAAATATGTTTCTAATTCTGGATTAATTGTTGCGCCAGAATTTAGAAATACGGGATTGGCGAAAAAAATTAAAAGAAAGATTTTTGAACTTAGCCGTCAAAAATACCCAGAAGCAATAATATTTAGCCTGACGACAGGTCTTGCCGTTATGAAAATGAATCACGAACTCGGTTTTGAACCCGTTACTTATTCTGAATTGCCAAACGAGGATCTTTTCTGGGAAAACTGTAAAAGTTGTGTCAATTGTCCAATTTTATTAAGCAAAGAAAGAAAAAACTGTTTGTGTACCGCAATGTTGTATGACCCCAAAAAAATCAATTTGCATAATCTAAATTTATAATAGCTAAGTTTTTTACCGCAAAGTTCGCAAAGGATTTACGCAGAGAAAGCAAAGTTTTTGAGTTATATTTTATTTTAAAGGTCACAGAGAGATAACTAAACAGTCCAATTTTCAAACATAGCCTGCGGTTTCAACCGCGAGGATTTTCAGATACGGATATACATTGTGTAATATATGTTGTGTTCCCGCGGTTTCAACCGCGGGCTATATTTTGTAATTGAATTTCTCGCAAAGGCACAAAGAGAAAGAAAACTTTGCGTCTCTGCGACTTTGCGAGAGTTATTTATGCTACTTAAAAACTTCTAAAACTTATTTATTTGTTTGAATATATTCTGAAGGCGACATATTAAAATGCTTTTGGAAATTTCGACCAAAACTCGTTTGCGATTTGTAGCCTACCATTTCTGCGATTTCGTACATTTTATAGTTTTCATTCAATAACAATTCGGCAGCTCTTTTGAGACGTACAATATTGATTAATTCGTTTGGACTTAAATTCGTAATGTCTTTAATTTTTCGGTATAAAGTCGAACGGCTCATGTTCATGATTTCTGCAAGCGATTCTACACTTAAATCCTGATCGGTGATGTTTTTAAGGATTTCATCGTCTAGTTTTTTCAGGAATTTTTCGTCTGTTTTATTGTGTGCAATGCTTTTAATGTGCGAAAGCGGAGAACTCGCATAATAATTCATGATTTGTCTTCGGTTTTCGATCAAATTATGGGCTTGAACTTTCAAATAATCCATCGAAAAAGGTTTTGCAACATAAGCATCTGCACCAACTTCAAGTCCGTCGATTTGTGATTTTAATGAGTTTTTCGCCGTCAATAAAATTACAGGAATATGACTTGTTTCTAGATTTGTTTTGATCTTTTTACACATCGTAATTCCGTCCATAATTGGCATTGTGACATCAGAAATTACGAGTTGAATGTTTTCATTATGAATGATTTTCAATGCTTCTTCGCCATTTTCTGCTTTTAGAATTGCGTAAGTTGAAGCCAATTCGGTTGTAATAAAGCTCAAAAGATCTTCATTGTCTTCCACAACCAAAATCTGTGCTTTTTCGTTTTTAATTTCAACTGGTTCTTTTGGCGTTTCGTTTTCTGTTTGCTCTTTTTCAGAATCAGCATAAAGCATAAATTCTTCTTCTTGATGCAACGGAACAACCAATTCGAAAATATTGTAGTTCGGATCAGCAACTAAATCTAAACTTCCATTGTGCAATTGTGCCAGCGAATGTGCTAGCGAAAGTCCAATTCCAGTTCCTGAAGCCGTACTGGTGTCGTCAACTCTAAAAAACGGCTCAAAAATTTTGTCTTTTAAATGAATCGGAATAACACTTCCATCATTTTTTACAATCAAAGTCAGTTTCTTTTCATCTCTAAATAGAGAAATGGAAACTTTTTTATTCGAATATTTAATCGCGTTATTGATCAAATTGCTGAGAATCTTCTTGAAGGCTTCTTTATCTACAAAAGCATGAATGTCTTTTTCGCCCAATTCCAAATCAAATTCAAGTTCGCGTTCTTCAATTAATTGACTGAATCTTAAATGGAAATTTCGAACCATTGAAGAAATATTCGCTTCGACGAAAGTCAATTTCAAACCGCCAATTTCCGATTTTCTAAAATCAAGCAATTCATTTACCAATTTCAATAAACGAGAAGTGTTTTTCTTCATAATCGAAAGATGCTGTGGCACTTCTTCCGATTCGTATTTCATTCCTAAAAGCTTTTCCAATGGCCCTTTAATCAAAGTCAGAGGTGTTCTGATTTCGTGTGCAACATTCGTAAAAAAGTCAATTTTAGCCTGATAGATTTCTTTTTCTTTTTCATCATTCAAATGCTTTATTTTACGGTTATTCTTAATCTGTGTAAGATTTTGAGAATAACGAATGATATAATAAAAACCAGCGCAGATTAATAAGAAATAGAGCAAATAAGCATAAATGCTCGCATAAAACGGTGGAAGAATTCGAATTTTGAGTTTTACTTCTTTGCTCCAAACGCCAAAACTATTCAATGATTTTACTTTAAAAACATAATCGCCAGGAGCAAGTTCGGTAAAGAAAACTTTATTGTTTCTTCCCAAATAAACCCAATCATTGTTTACATTCTCCAATTGAAACCAATATTCTGTCAATTCTGGTGCGGTGTAATTTAAAGACGCAAATTCGAGATTGAAAGATGACTGACTGTTGTTTAATTCCAATTCGTCAAGAAAAGAAATAGATTGCGAAATAGGCGAGTCGGGGCTATTTACTTCTATATCCTTATTATTAATCTGAAGATTGGTAATGTAAATAAAAGGCGTGTATTTGTTTTTACTGAAATGCTTCGGATTAAAACTGATCATTCCGTTCAGGTTTCCAAAATACATATCGCCGTTTGCATCTTTAAAAGCCGAATTGTAATTGAACTGGTCGCTTAATAATCCGTTTGCAGTGGTGAAAATCTTGATCGTTTTATGATCTGGGCCAAATTTCACCAAACCTTTAGAAGTCGTTAACCAAAGATTTTTAGAATCATCTTCTAAAATAGAATAAAAAACGTTGCTTGGCATTCCGTTTTTGGTCGTGAATTTGGTAAAAGTGTGATTTGTTCTGTTTACCAGATTTAAACCATTTTCTGTTGCAATCCATAAGTTTTCAGCAGCATCTTCAAAAATGGCATTAATTGTATTATTGCTAATTCCTTTTGGATTTTTATAATCATACGTAAAAACCTCTTTTTTCTTCGTTTTCGGATTATAAAACAACAATCCGTCGCGGTAACTTCCAGCCCAGAGATTGCCGTCGCTGTCTTCTTTCATATTCGTATAATGATACGTTTCTGGGAAGAATTTCAGTATTTCAAAATTATCTGCTTGTTCGTTATAACGGTAAAGTCCCGATGTAGTCACTACAATCAGGTCGTTATTCTTCATTTCATAAAAAGAAAAAATAAAGTTGCTATGTAATCCGCTTTTGCCATCATTTGCGCTGTAATGCTTTAGAACCGTACCCGAATTTCGGTCTAAAACATCCAAACCATGCTCAAAAGTTCCAACCCAGATTTTGTCTTTTCTTGGCATTAAAGCATGAATATTATAATAAGAAACATTATAAGAAGTGAATTTTTGTGTTTTCGGGTCAAAACGATTTACACCCGCATCTTCCGTTCCAATCCATAAATCGCCGTGATCGTCTTTATGAATTTCTCTTACTGCGCTTCCGCTAATGGAGTTTTGATTGTTCTGCGGAAAATACTTTTTAAACTGAGTATATTGTTTTTGATGGTAATTGACACCGCCAAAATACGTTCCAATCCAGATTCCGTTTTCTTTATCAATAGTAATAGAGTAGGCCGCATTGTCTGAAATCGCATACGGATCGTTGTAATTTTTTTTAAGATTTACAGCGGTTTTAGTTTTCAAATTATAAACATAAACTCCAGATTCGCTTGCAATCCAGAGTTCATCGTTTCCTTTTTTTCTGAATTGGCGCACAAAAACAGGTTCTTTAATGCCAAATTTGAGTTCGCTTGTCGTCTTGTCTTTTCTATTGTATAGGAGTACGCCGTTGTCTTGTGTTCCAATTACAATATTTTCCTGATCTACGGCATAAATAACTGTAATTCTAAAATTAGCTTTATTCGCTGGCGGATTAAGCGGAATATTTTCAAAAGAAAGGTTTTCTTCAGAATAATGATAGATTTTATTTAAAGAAGAAGCCCAGATTTCGCCTTTATAATCTTTCGTAATAGAAGTTGTAATGAAATATTTGTTTGGATTGAAAGTGGTTGTTTGCTGCTTTTTTGGTGCATACTTATACAAAATGTTGCCAGAAACAAACCAAATGTTGTCTTTTTGGTCGTGATTGATATCATTTATACGATCATTTATGGCTTCATTCAAAATGGTGAAACGATCCTGTTTTTTATCATAATGATACAAACCTTTATCAGTTCCAACCCAAATAGTGCCATTATGTTCGTGAAGTGACTGAATGTAATTGCTTCCTAAACTATGAATAGGATCTCCGCTGCTTCTATAGGTTTTAAAACGATAACCATCAAAACGGTTTAATCCATCTTTGGTTCCAAACCACATAAAACCGTCATTATCTTGTATTGAGGTCAAAACGGTGTTGTTTGAAAGCCCTTCTTCAACCTGAAAATGTTTAAAATAATACTCTTGCGCATTCGAAAAATTTATCGAAAAAATGCTGCAACATAAAAAAAGAAAGAATTTACGCATAGTGCTGTTTTTTAAGCTAAAATCTAGTTTTCTGCAAATCGTCTCAATATTCTACAAAATGTTGCAGCTGAATGAAAACGGACTGTTTTTAATACAATTTGAATCATTTGAGATAGATATTGACACAAATGAAGCATTTTATTTTGAATAAAAAGTGCCTACTTTGAAAAATCAAATAAATGATATTGATAATTTTTTAAGTCTAAAAATGCGCTATCAATAAAATTAAGTTTGAAAAACTAAACCATTAATAATTTTGAAACAAAATGAACAATTTATTATTACCTGATAATATTAATTCTTTTTTTGTTCGCATCCCGGACGATTAAACAATTCAATATTTCATTAAACCAAACCACAAAAAGAAATAAAACTATCTAAAATGCAAAAATCAATGAAAACAACGTTCACTCACTTTTTAACAAAGAGATATTACCTCTTGGTTTTCTTTAGTTTATTACTGCAGTCCGCTTTTGCCCAACAGATTACCGTGACGGGAAAAGTTACAGCCGCAAATGGGGAATCGATTCCTTTTGCGAATGTTTTAATAAAAGGAACCCAAAATGGCGCGGTGACCGATTTTGACGGGAGTTATAAAATTGCTGTCGGCGGAAACCAAACATTAGTTTTTAGTTCGCAAGGCTATAAAACAACAGAAATTGCAATCAACAACCGAACTTCTATAAGTATTATTTTAGAAGAAGATGCAATGAAACTCGATGAAATAGTTGTAGTAGGTTATGGATCGCAACAGAAAAAAGATCTTACAGGAGCAGTTGCTTTAGTAAAACCAGAAGAAATCCAGAAACGACAAATCACTACAGTTGCTGACGGATTACAAGGTTTAGTAACGGGAGTTAAAGTTCGTGGTGGCGGACGCCCAGGACAAGAAGCAAGTGTAGAAATCCGTGGATTAAAAAATCTACAAAGTTCTAATCCATTATATGTAATTGATGGTTTAGTAACTTCTGCAAACAGAGATTTTAATCCTAATGATATTGAAAGCATTCAGGTTTTAAAAGATGCATCTGCAGCTGCAATCTATGGTTCTCGTGCAGCAAATGGTGTAATCATTATTACGACTAAAAAAGGTAAAAAAGGTCCGCTTCAGGTTGAAGTATCAGCAAAAACCAGTTTTACAACTATGCCACGTTATGATTTGATGGAGACTGATGAGTTTGCAAAATACAACAACATGGCTTATGATAATGCCGGATTGCAAAGACAGAATCTTAACATGGCAGTAAATACAGATTGGCAAGATGCTACTTTTCAAACAGGAATGATGCAAGATTATAATGCGAGTTTTTCTGGAGGAAATGAAAACTCAACATTTTTTATGTCTGGAAATTATTTTGGAAATGAAGGAACTGTTATAGGAACTGATTTTGACAGAATTTCATTCCGTGTAAATTCAAGCGGAACAAAAGGAATTTTCAGTATTGGAGAAAACTTAGCAATCAGTAATTCTAAAACAGATGAAATGTCTGGAAACCCAATTATTGATGTTTATAGAATGACACCAACAATTCCGCTTTATGACCCTACTAATTGGGGAGGATATGGATACGGAAAACAAGGAGTTGCAGATACTTTTGGTACTAATCCTTTAGCAATTGCTGATTTTGCAAATGTTATTAATCAAAATTTTAGAATTAGAGGAAATATCTGGTCAGAATTAAAATTTGCTCCTTGGTTGAAATACCGTTTCAATTTTGGTTATGAAACTAGTTTTGACTCTTATAAATTTTTGAGAAAGGTGGGAAGCTGGACACTAAATCAGCCGCAAGATCCAGCTTTGACAGATCAAAATAAAGCGAGATCAGAAATGATGTTGTTTGAAAACACATTGACTTTCAAAAAAGAATTTGGCAAACATGATGTAACTGTTTTAGTAGGACAGACTTATCAAAAAGATAAATATGATATTATTTATGGTCAAAAGAGAAACCTTCCAATAAATTCTGCAACAGGGCAATATTTTGAGGTTTTAGATTTAGGAACTGATCCTGTAGTTGGAGGAAGTATATCTGAAGCTGCTTTGGCGTCATATTTAGGAAGATTAGAATACAACTATGACAATCGCTATTTGTTTAATGCTGTTATCAGACGTGACGGATCATCAAGATTTAGTGATGAAAACAAATGGTCAAATTTCCCTTCTGTTTCTGCAGGATGGAGAATTAGCAACGAATCTTTCTTTAAATCAGAATTTATTAAAGATTTAAAATTAAGAGGAAGTTATGGAGAATTAGGTTCAGGAAATATTGGAAATTACGAATACAAAAGCTTCGTTAATACAAATGGATTGATTGTTTTAGGTAATGGACAAAACACATACAATTCAGCAACACAGGTTAAATTAGCAAATCCTGAGCTTCGTTGGGAAAAATTGAAACAAACCAATTTGGGATTAGATCTTGGTGTTTTAAATAATGATTTACGTTTAACGGCAGACTACTTTATTGCTCGTACAGAAGACGTATTATTTGGTTTCCCAATTTTATTAACTACAGGAAACGATGGAGGAAATCCAATTTCTAATGCTGCAACGGTTGAAAATAAAGGTTTTGAATTTGAATTGGCTTACAGCAAAAAAATCAATGAATTGTCTTTCAATGCTTCTGTAAATTTCACAAAAGTAAACAACAAACTGGTTTCATTAGGTAATGGACAAAACGAAAACTACTCTGGAAATACGGTTACAAGAGCTGGTATGCCAGTAGGAATGTGGTATGTTTTGGAAACTGATGGATTGTTCCAAAATCAGCAGGAAATTGACAATTATAAAAATGCTGATGGAAAAGTAATTATGCCAAATGCTGTTCCTGGTGATATTCGTTTTAAAGATAATAATGGAGACGGACAAATTACTAACGAAGATAAAGCGGTTGTGGGCAGTCCTTGGCCAGAATTTGAAATGGGATTAAACGCTGGAGCAGAATATAAAGGTTTTGATTTTTCTATGAACTGGATTGCTTTTCACGGAGCTACTGTTTATGACGGATTTAGAAGTGTTGTAGATCGTTTTGATGACAATAGTAACTACAGGAAAGGAATCCAGCCTTGGACACCTGAAAACCCAAATACTGATTTCCCTAGAATTACAAAAGGTTCAACATTAAATTCAAGAGGCGATAGCGACAGATTCTTAGAAAACGGCGATTTTATCCGTCTTAAATACATTGGGTTTGGATATAATATCCCGCAAAGTGTTTTAGATAAATCTGGTATTACAAGAGCAAGATTAACATTATCAGCTCAAAACGTTATTACAATTACAAAATATAAAGGTTTAGATCCTGAGTTTAGTAATGGAAATATTTTTGAAAGAGGTGTTGACAACGGAGCTTTCCCAAATTTACAGACGTATTCATTTGGTGTTGAGTTTAGCTTTTAATTTTAAAAAAATAGCATAATGAAAAAAATAGCAATAATAGCCGTAGTTTCTCTAGGTCTCTTTTTTACGGCATGTGAAAAAGAACTTGATTTCGACAGCCCTAATGAAATACAAGTAAGTCAATATTGGAAAACAGAGAGCGATGCACAAGCTGGTGTTAACTCTATTTATGCCATGTTTTATAAAGATGGTTTATGGGCAAGATGGATGTATTTTCGTTTAGATTTAACTTCAGACGAAGGTTATAGCGTTAGTCCGTGGACAGAATTAGCAGACTGGACAAGATTCAATTATATCAATTACAATTTCTGGGAAGGGAATGCTGTAACTTGGAGAGATACTTACAAAGCGGTTTTTAGATGTAATCAGGTTTTAGCAAATGTTCCAAATATTACGTTTCAAAATGAAGACGATAAAAAGAAAATTTTAGCGCAAGCTAAATTCTTTAGAGCATTACACTATTACTATGCAGCAATTCTTTGGGAAGATATTCCATTGGTTTTAGAGCCATCATTGCCATCAGACTTGCCACAGCAAAGAAAACTAGCCGAAGTGTGGACTCAAATCGAAAAAGATTTGAATGAAGCTTATGAAGATTTGCCAAATGATTGGGCAGATGATCAAACAGGCCGACCTGATAAAGGTGCTGTAAAAGCTTTTCTAGCAAAAGTATATATGCAGCAGCACAAATGGACTGAAGCAAAAGGCGCTTTAGAATATTTAATTTCTGGTGCAGGTGCTAAATATAGTTTAGTGTCAAATTACCGAGACAACTTTACGGATGTAAATGAAAATAACAGCGAATCTGTTTTTGAAATCCAATTTGGAGATCAAAGAAAAGGAGGAACAGGAGAAGATCAAAATGCTGCTGTTTCTAGCAATCGCAGTCAATTTTTTGCTCCAAGAGGAATTGGATGGTCAGATGGTCAGGCTCGTATTTGGCTAGTAGATGCTTTTAAGCAAGAAAATACCAAAGACGGAAAACTGGACGAAAGATTAAGATGGACTTTATATTATCCTCAATTATTAGCTGATTTTGGAGATAAAACATACGGAAAAGACTGGGAATGGAATAATAATGAAGCTTGGTTCAGAAAAGGAAGCCGTGATTACTACAGAAATAATGAAGATTATTACAGCCAGGTAAATTACAGATTGGTTCGTTATGCTGATATTTTATTGCGCTACGCGGAAGTTCTAAACGAATTAGGAAGTACTGCTGAAGCATATCAATATGTTGATTTAGTAAGAGCTCGTGCAAACATGAATACATTGGCAACGGCGCATCCAGAAATTGGAAACGATCATGATAAATTCTTAGAGCGTCTAAAAATGGAAAGAGTTTTAGAATTAGCTGGCGAAAGTGTTCGTTGGGAAGATTTAAAACGTTGGGGAGATTTAGATACTCAGGCTTCTGTTGACAAGATTGCAGTTCGTGATCCTGATTTCAAAAACTTTACAGTTGGAAAAAATCACAGATTGCCAATTCCACAATCAGATGTAGATAATAATCCAAATCTGGAGCAAAACTCTGGATATTAAATTACGGATTGGATGGAAACAAAGATAATTTCATTCAACAAGTAAAATCTAATTTGATCTGCTAAAATCTTTTAAAATCTGCGTGAAATACTTTTTTGCATCTATTTTTCACGCAGATTTATACAGATTAAAGCAGATTTAGAGAGATTTAAATTAAGCTGAAGAATAGAAAAAATCACTCAATGAATTAAAACTGAATTTTTGAGGGAATCAGAAATACAAAATCTGATTCCCTTATCATAAAGAACAATTGTTCAAAATAAAT
>Ga0160502_100181_pt1 | contig 74890 bp, 44 predicted proteins | sample DIDnMG_14_FD_108237 | JGI IMG/M metagenome (GOLD analysis project Ga0160502, IMG submission 108237) | Enriched soil microbial communities from UW Madison campus, WI, USA - DID2933_E24_Xylan MG | ecosystem: Environmental > Terrestrial > Soil > Unclassified | place: USA: Madison, Wisconsin... | reverse complement strand
TGAGCGTGGTTTTTCCGAAGGTTCACAGCCCATGGGTATATTTCGACCGGTTAGTCTGATCGTTAAGAATGAGGTGAACATTGCGCCTTTTGGTGTGCACTACTGGAATAACGAGACCGCCGATGCGCGTAAAGCAACTATACAACAGCAGATCGAAATCCAGAATACATCCACGCGCGAACGCAATATCAAAGTGGTCACTTATCTTTTGGATGTCCATGGCAAGCGTGTGGGCAGCTCCGTGGATCAGGTGCGTATAGCTCCATCTATGACCAAAGAGATTCGTTTGTCGGCAATGACTGTCGACAATCCTACGCTATGGGAGCCGCAAAACGCTTATCTGTACACCGTGGAGACTAAGCTTCAGGAAGGCAGCAAACTGTTGGATAGCGAGCGAACGCCATATGGCATACGTACGGTGCGCTGGCCAAAAGGGCTTAAGCCGCTTGGGAGCAATCAACTTTTAGTAAACGGGAAGCCTGTTTTTATACACGGTATTGCGGAGTATGAGCATAAATTAGGTAATTCCCATGCCTTCAGCGATGCGGAAATATTGGCAAGGGTAAAAGACATGAAAGCAATGGGTTTTAACTCTTTTCGAGATGCACACCAACCGCATAACCTGCGCTACCAGAAATTTTGGGACGAGCATGGTATTTTGCTGTGGACGCAGATGGCGGCGCATATTTGGTTTGATACGCCTGCCTTCCGCGCGAACTTTAAGCAGCTGCTGCGCGATTGGGTCAAGGAGCGACGTAACAGCCCATCAGTTTTCTTGTGGGGTATCGAAAATGAAAGCACCCTGCCAGCAGATTTTGCGCGCGAGTGCATGGACATCATCCGCGACCTAGACCCTACTGCTTCTGTGCAGCGCTTGGTAACCACCTGCAATGGGGGCGATGGAACCGATTGGGATGTGCCGCAAAACTGGACGGGTACTTATGGGGGCGATCACCATACCTACGGCGAAGACCTGAAAAAACAGCTTTTGGTAGGGGAATACGGCGCTTGGCGAACTTTAGAGCTGCATACCGAAGCGCCCTATCTGCCCAATCATTCGGTGTACAGCGAAGATCGCTTCACTGAAATCTTGGAAACCAAATTGCGCTTGGCCGATTCGGTGAAACAGGAAAGCATTGGCCATTACCTTTGGCTTTGGAACTCCCATGATAATCCCGGCAGAGTGCAGGGGGGGGAAGGATATCGCGACATCGATAAAATTGGTCCTGTCAACTATAAGGGGCTGTTAACTCCTTGGGGCGAGCCAACAGACGCCTACTATATGTATAGAGCCCACTATGGTGATAGAACTCGGCCGATGGTGCATATCGCATCGCATACTTGGCCCAGTCGATGGCTGAAACCAGGGTTGAAAGATGGGATTCGTATCTATTCAAACTGCGAGGAAGTGGAACTATTTAATGATGTGGAAGGCGAGTCGCTCGGCGTACAGAAAAATCCGGGTTTCGGCAGACCATTTGAATTTAATGGGGTTCTGGTTCGATACAATGTGCTGTATGTTACGGGTAAGAACGGAGGGAAAGTTGTTGCGCGAGACACGATTGTTCTCCAAAGCCTGCCGCAGAGTCCCAATTTTGAAAAATTGATCGATCGCAGCTCCTCGCTATTAAAGCCTGATGCTACTGTGCAATATCTCTACCGCGTTAATTGTGGCGGTCCAGAATATATAGATAGTTTTGGCGAACGTTGGCTGGCTGATCAGACATTTACGCAGGCTACGTCTTTTGGTTCTACTTCTTGGGCGGATAACTATGGAATATCATCAAACTTCGCGAGCCAGCGCCGTACATTTGATCCGATAAAAGGTACCGCAGACTGGCCTTTGTTTCAGACTTTTCGTTACGGTTTAGATCAACTGCGCTATCATTTTAAACTGCCCGACGGGAAATATAGGGTAGAGCTATACTTCGCTGAACCCTGGCTTGGTGCCGGAACCAGCGATGATGCTACGGGTATGCGGCTTTTTGATGTGGCGGTGGGGGGAAAAACTATAGCGAAAGATATTGATATCTGGAAGGAGGTAGGACACGACCGTGCTATGAAGCGGGTGTACACCGTACAGGCGGTGGACGGAAAGCTAGAGATCAGTTTTCCGAAAGTTGCAGCCGGACAGGCTATCATCCAAGCTATTGCGGTCTCCAGCATCAACAAAGCTACAGCACCAAAAATTGAAGTCATAAAAGCCCGAGACCACGTTAAAAAAGGACAAGTCGCGAATCAGGGAACTTGGATGGATATCGGGCAGGTGTACGATCAGCAAGCAAACCTCTCCTTCCATTATTTGCCCAGCTTTTTGTACGCGGCTGACTTTGTACTATCCGACGACCAAGATCTACAGCTGTCTTTCAAGAAGCCCACGTATGTATATGCCATCGCAAAAAACAAGATAGATAGCATGGAGCTCACCGGAGATTCGGTGCTGAACAATCAAGGAGAGAGGTTTCACGTATATCGGAAGGTGCTGCAAGGCGATGAACCTCACCATCCGCCAACGGCACAGGCCAACCTTTTTGCTTTTCAGGAACAAAGCGGGTTGCAGCCGGCCTACGATCTCAAAAAATCGGATAACTATAAGGCAAATGCCGCTTCTACTTTTACTGGAATGGCAAAGGTCGATTTTCTGAAGCAAGAACGCTTGCAGTTTACAGACAATGATGGCTGGGTGGAGTTTGAAATAAAAGTAGGCGTTGCCGACATCTATTCCCTGACCTTGAAGTATCACAATGCCGGTCAACAGTCGAAATCGGCAACGCTAGAGTTACAGACATTAGATGGAGCAATGTTGAAAAAGCCGGAACCATTGCTTTTGGATGCTACACGTTTGGGAAAATGGAATTACGTAAATACGAACACTGGGTCGATGATCAATGCAGGAACCTACCGTGTTATTGTCCGCGGCGTAGATGCCAAGGAAATTTATATAGATGGGCTGGAAGTGCAATAAGACCACTGGACATCGTTAAGTTGCCGATTTCACGGTTTTACTATTCCCTGGCATGAATTTAGGCGATACATGGCGCATTATCCACTGCCGAACATAATGGCACATCAGCTTCTACTTAAGTAGCGCTTTTTGTACTCCAAGGGTGTAAGGCCCATCACTTTTCTGAAGTGCCGATAAAAGTTGGAGACATTGTTGAAGCCACATTCAAAGCAGATTACTTCGGTAGGCAATTTGTTTTCCACCAATAAACGGCAAGCGTGGCTGATCCGAATCTCGACCAAAAAATCGTAGTACGTCTTTCGGGTCATTGTTTTAAAATAGCGACAGAAGGAAGTAATGCTAAGGTTGGCTATATTGGCAACATCTTCCAGGGTGATGTCTTCTTTATAATGGGCATGCGTGTGGTTGAAGATGTTGTTCAAACGAATGTTATCAGCTTCATTGGATTGGTGGAACGTGGTCTGGGTTTTGACGATCGTCTCGCACTCATCACTTTCAGCAATTACCTGTAAAATTTGCAGTAAGGCGATTACCTTGCCAAATCCTGTTTCCTCAACACAATCGTGCATGAGCTCGGCTACCCTATTTTTTGTTTCTCCCTTGATGATTAAGCCGCTTTTAGCCTTTTCGAAAAGTTTGGGAAGCAGATAGGACTCCGGTAGCTGCAAGAGTTGTTTGCCCATGCAGTCGGGCAAGAATTGCAATACAATGGCTTCGATATTATATTCCGGATTGTTCTGATAATATTCGTCCCTGCACCGCCAGGCATGCGATAACTTCTCGCCCACTAAAATGATCTCGCCAGGGGCAAAGCTGCTGATATTATCTCCGATAAAGCGTACCCCTTCCCCCCGAATGGTATAATGCAGCTCAAGTTCTTCATGGTAATGCCATACATTGCCAAAGTTGGGCATAACGTCATGTCTCGCGGAAAAGGAACTTTCCAGTTTTGCAGGAAGTTTTCTGTACAACGGTTTCATAGTCTTCGAAAGGTTTATCTAGCAAAGGGTTTACAATTTTATAACGGTTCGCTAATATAAGATTTTTTATTCCATATAAATGGTAATATCTTATAATGAATGGATAATGTTACACAGTCCTTTTTTTTCGGTGTTTTTTAGATATGTTCTCCTGAGCCTGTTTTTATAGATTTTTACTTGGTTTTGTGCTATTATTTTTTTTAGTATTATATTATGGGGTTGTACAAATTTGTCGGAAGTTGCGTTCTTTCACGTTATAGGACACTATTCTCGATCAAATGGATGTACGAGGTTAATTGTCAGGTTTTCAATTTTTTACTATTGATGATAATATGTTATAATAAATGGATAATTCGATGTATTATTAAAGGATTAATATTACGTTAATTTGAATTGTCAATTATAGATGGATAATACCATCCGCGGCTTGTGTTTACTGTTTTTGTCATCAGATACACCTTTTTATAGCTTCTGATGCTGTTTTATAGAGACTACAGCAAAGAACGTTGCGCAGAACAAATGTTCTACATTGTTGACATAACCTCGTAGTCGTAAAATGATTACGAAGAGAGAAGAGGGTTCGGTATCGCGTAAACGTTACCATTATAAATCAAAAAGCAACCATTTGTAAAATGAGAACAACGATAAAATTAGGCTTGGCCTTGCTGATGTTATGCATGTTGCAGTTTTCCTTTGCACAATCCGTAAGAGACAAGTACCTGCAGGTCATTACGGAGAGATCGGATAAGATCGTCGCCCAATTGGGGATGTCCGATTCCACGATCTATAATAAAACACGTAGCGTTATTGTGCAACAATATGATAACTTGAATAGCCATCATGAAGCACGTGAAGAGAAGATTAAAGCATTGAAGACGAAATATGCTGGGCAAAACGAAACGTTAGATAACAAACGAGGTAAGTTGGAAGAAAAAGAGGACCTAGTGCTGCAGAAGCTGCATAAGCAATTTCTGAAAAAACTTCGTCCATTAGCGAATGAACAACAGATCGAGAAGATCAAAGATGGAATGACCTACGGGGTATTGCCGCTCACCTATGGCGCGTATCAAGACATGATCCCCAGATTGAATGCAGAGCAGAAAGACAAAATCTTGATGTATTTGACCCAAGCACGAGAGTTGGCAATGGATCAACCCGGATCAAGGGAGAAGCACCAAGTGTTCGGTAAATTCAAGGGGCGAATAAATAATTACTTATCTTCTGAAGGCTATGACCTCAAAGACGAAGGTAAGAAGTGGGAAGTGCGAAAGGCAAACAAAAATGCTGGGAAGTAAGTAGTATAACTGGAAGAATTCGCTGGCTGCGTCTGGCGGATTCTTTCTTTTTGTGTTGAGGGGCGAACTGAAAGAAAGAGACAATCATTATAAGCTGTAAACCTATTTTTATAAGAGTGTAACCATGAATGCTAATTTAATTTTTAACAGCAGGCTTCTTCGGCGGAGTTTGGGACTTCTATGTCCTATCATCCTCTTGTTGCCAACTGGAAATCTGCTAGCCGCAAGGCATGCTGCTGGCTTGTCGTCCGTTTCGGTACGATTTGTCAATATAACGGGTCGAGTTTTAGATGCAGCGGGAAAGCCGGTTATTGGCGCAACCGTTACAATAAAGGGAACCAATACAAGCACGCAGTCCGACGAAACGGGAGTTTTTCGTTTAAACGCTCCTCCAGGAAGTGAAAGGATTGTTGTAAGTTTTATAGGATTTAAGACTCAAGAGGTCGCTATCAACAACCGAACAAATTTCGACGTAAAACTCGAACCTGCAGAAGCGATCGATGAAGTCGTCGTAGTGGGGTACGGTACCCAGAAGAAAGCGCACCTTACCGGTGCGGTGGAGACCGTGGATATGGAAGCAATCGAGGATTTACCTGCCACTAACTTGGGATCTGCCCTTGCGGGTAGGCTTGTGGGTGTTGGCGTGACCGGAGGGACTGCACGGCCCGGAAGCAAGGCACAATTGGAGGTGCGTAAGCCCGTATTATACGGAAAAGATTCGGGAACCGGAGAGCCATTGTATGTTATCGATGGAATGATCCAGGTTGATGAAAAGAATAATCCGGAGGCTACCCAGTTTAATAACCTTGATCCCGCGGAGATAGAAAGTATTTCCATTCTGAAAGATGGGGCAACAGCGGTTTATGGTGTACGTGGTGCCAATGGCGTGGTGCTTGTCACGACAAAAAGAGGACAAGTGGGAACGCCCAAGATTTCATACAATGGATCCTATGCCGTGAATGATGAAGTGTATCGCACCAAAATGATGAATGCTTATCAGTTTGGTCAATACTTTAATATCATGAACGGACCAAATGGTACCGATTTCGATCCTCTTTCACCGGAGTATAGGAATCGCGTTTTCGGTCAGGATGAACTAGATCATTTTCAAACGATCAACCACGATTGGCTCGAAGATGCTTGGAAATCTTCGTTCAATACTAGGCATGCGCTAAATTTAAGTGGTGGGGCGGAGCGTGCAACCTACTTTGCTGGGGTTTCCTATCAGAAGCAGAACGGAAATTTAGGAACGTTAGACTACGACAAGTGGAACTTCCGGGCCGGAACTGACGTGAAAGTGGCATCCAACTTAAAGGTGTCCTTACAGTTGTCCGGAAACCAAGATCAACTTGATCGAACCTTTAATAAGGTATCCGGAGAAGGTCCGGAGGACGATTATAAGAACCTGCTATTGGCATCTCCTTACGTGCCAGCCTACATCGATGGTCTGCCGGTGAAGCTTCCAGGTCGTACCAATGATTTGTCGGCCTATCATTACTATGAAATTCAACGGCTAAATAATTTGGCGCAAACCGGAACGAAGTTCTTTACGGTGAATCTGGCCGCGGAATATGAAGTTCCATTTGTGCAAGGACTGAAAGCTAGGGCAACCTACTCGCGTAATATGCGTAGCTCCCGTGGTAGCCAGATTGGGACGCGTTATCAGTTGTATGAGTTTTCGCGCTTAGGATCGAACGGCCACATCTATGAAGGTGCTACGGACCCTACCGCCCTGACGGTGAGCAATGGAAACCGCCTTTATTTTTCAAATGAAAACGGAACCAATACACAGTATAACTTTTTCCTGACCTACGACAAACAGATCGGTAAACATAATTTCAGCGGCCTTTTCTCTGTAGAACGTGGGGATGCCGATGGCCAGCAGGAAGATGTGTGGAAGGCTGACCCAATAGAAACTACCAATGGACAATTTGGTACGGCCTTTGGCGCGGTCGACGGTAGAACATTTGCTTATGAATCAGGTTCATTAGGGTACATTGGACGTCTGAATTATCGTTATGATGAAAGATATCTGTTTGAGTTTTTATTCCGCACAGATGCCTCTAATAAATTTGCTCCGGAAAATTATTGGGGTAAGTTCTATTCTGCTTCGGCAGGCTGGGTTATCAGTGAAGAGGATTTTTTTAAAATAAAAGGCATAGATTATTTGAAGCTGAGGTATTCTGCCGGATTGATGGGAAATGATCAATTCCCTATCTGGGCTTGGCGCCAAAGATTTACCTATGAGGTGGGCAAAGGTCCTGTTTTCGGTGGTAACGGAAATGCGAATACCGGGATGAAAATGGATCGTTCACCAAATCGTGACGCCACTTGGAGTGACGAATTTAAGAATAACGTAGGTATTGACGCTAGGTTTATGAATAACCGATTGTCATTGACCATGGAAGGATACTTTAATAAAGCTTACAACATCCTATTGGAACGACTCGGTAATACGCCCGTATCCGTGGGAGGATCAATGGCCCCAGAGAATTATGCGAGAGTGAATACCTACGGATATGAAGTATCCTTGGGCTGGGCGGATAAGATAGGTGAAGACTTTAATTATGGCGTCAATACACGTTTTGCATGGTCCGATTTAACGATCAAGCATATTGACTATAATGAAGTCGATCAACAGTATCCGTGGAACGTCAGGAACGGTGCTTCCGAAGATGTGGGCATGTGGGGCTACGACCATTTAGGGATGTTCATGAATCAGGCTGAAATTGATGCCTATGTTAGTCAGTACGGTATTAAATCGGTATTTGGTACCAATGTAAACGACTTAAAGCCAGGTATGCTTTATTATCGCGACGTGCGCGGGCCGTTGCAGGCGGATGGTACCTTTGCAGCGCCAGACGGTATTATTGATCAGAACGATCAAATACAACTTAGCCATAAGCAAAATAATCTTTACAGCTTTGGTCTGACGTTAAAAGCGGGATATAAGAGTTTCGCCTTTGAAACAGTTATTGCCGGTAGTTTTGGTGGATATGCTGAGATCGGTTCAACGGAGAGAAAAAAGTTAAATAACGATATCACGCGCGTATACAATAACTTGCCGGAAATCTGGGGAGATATCTATGACCCTGAAATCAATCCGACAGGCACCATGCCGAATCCCAATTGGGAAAATATCTACAACGTGAGTTCAGATTTTTGGCGCGTCAGTGCTTTTCGTATGCGCGTCACCAGTATGAACTTAAACTATTCCTTGCCTAAGTCATTGGTCGAGAGGATGAAAGTTTCCAATGCACGCGTATATGTTAGTGCCTTAAATCCTTTTGGCCTGTATAGCGCCTTTTCCTACAAAGATACTTACGGCACAGCCTGGGACGCATATCCTAACCTTCGCACGGTTTCTTTCGGCCTAAACTTAACCCTATAAATGAACTTGTAAAACGGAATAGACAAATGAAAAACTACTTATATATTACCATTATAACCGCCGCTCTTTTAGCAAGTTCCTGCACGGCAGATTTTCTAGAAGACAAACGTGACTTAACAGGGGTAAACGAGGATGTGTTCAAGGATCCTGTACTGGCACAGGCCTATGTCGATTATGTTTACGGCTTGTTTCTTCCGGCCAATAACGGAACCGGGTTTATGGCAACGCAGACTGCCTCCGATAACGGTTCTTATAACACTATTTTTGCACAAACATCGGACGAATTAGCTGGCGAAACTGATTTTAATAAGATTTGGCCATTGATATCCAATATAAACAACCACGCTAACAAATATTTTGGCCAGCGGATGGGGACGAACATCAGCAATAATACATGGACTAGGTTACGACAGATCAATATGTTTTTAACGGAGGTAGAGAAATACGGCCTGGCGGATGATGTTAAAAATCCGCTCAAGGGACAATTATATTTTTGGCGCGCTTGGCAATATTTTGAACTTATGCGTCTATATGGGGGCGTACCTATCGTATTAGAGGCACAGAATCCTGCAGTAGGAAATAATGAGGAAAATTCAATTCCAAGAAGCACAACTTCGGAAACCATTGCGCAGATCAATGCAGATATCGACCAGGCAATAGCATTGCTTCCCGGACGGTGGGACGGCGCCAACTGGGGACGGATTACCAGTGGAGCAGCGGCTGCTTTGAGAGGTCGGGTCATGCTAACATGGGCAAGCCCGCTGTTTAATCCGAATGACGATGCGTCACGATGGCAACTGGCTTATGACGCTAACTTGGCGGCAAAAGAACTGCTGGAGCAAAATGGCTTTGGACTGTTTAAAGAAGGTAATCTAGCTAATGGAGATGCATGGGGCAGGATGTGGTTTAAAGAGGTAGACAATCCAGAAGCAGTTATCGTTTTTGGATTTAACAACGTTGCAAAAGGAGGTAATTTTACGAAAAACAGTGGTTGGGAACAGGCGATACGTCCTCGAGAAATAAACGGTGCGGGTTCTGTTTCACCCACTAGGCAGATTGTGGAATCTTTCCCAATGAAAGACGGCAAGGCCATAGACGACAATACTTCCGTATATAGCTACGACCCTAATAAATTCTATAAAAATCGAGATCCCCGCTTTTATAAGTCTTTTGCATACAATGGTGCGGTATGGCCCTACGGAGCAAATCCAAACTTTAAAGTATGGACGTACGCATGGAAAAAAGACAGTAATGCTGGCACGGCCTACACCTCTACGGAAACCAGGGGTGCGAATGCCAGCGGCATCTATATCTGCAAATCGTCCAATATCGCAGCGAGCAACAACATCAATAATTTTGAGGAGAGTGGAACCGATTTCATGGAAATGCGCTTTGCCGAAGTGGTGCTTAACCTTGCTGAAAGCGCCATCGGGATCGGTCGCCTGAACGAGGGTTTGCAGGGAATCGTGTCCATTCGCGAACGTGCCGGCTTGGAGAACAACGATGGCTCTTATGGGGTGGCAAATGTAGCAGGCAGCAGAGATCAACTTTTTAAAGCTGTATTAAACGAGCGCAAAATCGAATTCGCCTACGAAGGCAAGCGCTTTTATGATTTAAGACGTTGGATGCTGTTTGATGATGCTACAGGTATGAATACGCGTTTGGGTATTCCCGTGTTAAACGGAACACGACGTACGGGGTATACGATAAAAGTAAAAACTAGCAGCGGTGAGTATTTTGGAGCCGGAGACCCTCTGCTACTAGCAAATGGTAGCGCACCTGTAGCTGACCGTAATACGACATCCTATCCTCCAGGAATCACGACATATGAGCAGTACGTGGATTACCTGTACGACAATCATTTTGTTGTCAGCGTGAAAGATGATTTAGATCGCACCAATGCTTCTCCTCGATGGACTTTCATATGGTACCCTGAGTATTATTATTTTGGTATACACCAAACTATTTTGGATGCATCTCCTTACCTGGAACAAACTAAAGGCTGGAATAGTCTGCAAGGTGCTGGGAACTTTGACCCTTTGCTGTAAAGCTATCAGCATTTACAGATAATAAAGCGAGGTTGACAAATTGGGTTGCCTCGCTTTTTTTTTTTGAAGCATCTCGCAGAGGATCTCTCCCCTAAGGGCCATAACGATGTGATAGGATAATATGCTGCAACTCGCATTGAAAGTAGAATAACGATACTGAATGCCAGCACTGGAGATATGTGTGCTAGTTATTGAGATGCTATTAAAAATCTTATAAAAGAGGAATATTTACGAGATTCTCAATAATCATAACTGGCCGTAGCTGCATCCCAGAAGGCCCTAACTTTTAAAGTTTCCAATTCGTATGCTATGATCTACTAGTGAAACGCATTACACTGGTTTTATGTCGCTTACAGGCAGCTAATATCGTACAATAAATAGATAATCGCTTATAAAGTTTCCATGTAAAGAATGCGTTACTTTGAATTGATCAATTATAGATGTATTATGGTTTGCGATTAAAGTAAGCCGGTATATTTAATAAAGCTAAGTGTGATCTCCAATTGAATCTAAAACAAGAGCAATAAATTTAAAGGGACATGAGGAAAATACAGATTGTTTACTTTATATTTCTGATGGCGATCGGAAATGTATCTCTAGCACAAAATGCTAGAGAAGAGTATCTAAAGGTTATTACAGAACGGGCAGATAAAATAGTTGGTACTTTAGGTTTGTCAGATAGTGCACAATACAACAAGGTTCGTGATTTAGTTGTTAATGACTATGACAAGGTCAATGCACACCATGAATCTAAGCAGGCAAAAATCCAAGCCGCTAAGGCAAAATTTTCATCTGACAAAGCGAAGCAAGAGTTTGAAATTGCGAAAATAGAGGAAGCTGACGCAAGCAAGTTACAAAAGCTAAATAACTTATATGTGCGAAAACTTTCCAAGATATTGACAAAGGAACAAGTTGAAGGAGTGAAAAATGGTATGACCTATAGCGTATTGCCAAAGACTTATATCGCGTTTCAAGAAATGATCCCTAGTTTGACTCTTGAGCAGAAAGGTTATATCCTAAAAAACCTGACGGAAGCTCGTGACTTAGCTATGGCGCAGCCTGGGTCAAAGGAAAAGCATGCTGTGTTTGGAAAGTATAAGGGAAAAATAAATAATTATTTAGCGAAGGAAGGCTATGATTTAAAAGAGGAAGGTAAGAAATGGGAAGAAAGAATTAAAAATCAAAGGAGGGTACTGTAGGCGAAACCTAAAGACCCCGTTTTCATGTACGATTCGTAGCTAACCATAGAATCGGACATATAAATAAAATAAACCTTTTTGTCTATATGCTGCTTATAAGCTGTTTTTGTTTCTTCGTTGGAAATGAAGACATTTTATTTCATCTATAAAATAGATAGGGGCGGTGAATAAAAGATTAATTAAATAAACCTAATTGTTATGAGACTTCAAATTATTTATAAATACTACCTGTTTAGTATAAAGGTCAAGGATGCTCTAGAGGGGATAAGCTAACTTTTTGAGCCTAGACTGATGAGTTCATTTATTATCTATGCGCTTTAACTGATTAGAAACTACTGGGTGAGGAGTTGGACGGGCCTGATGTATGTAAACATCGAGGTTGTCTAGATTTCGTTCGTATTTAGAAGAATGCCATTTGTCTATTTTTTAGATAGTGGATATTGTAAACTAAAATTAATTAAATAACCTAATATTATGAGATTTCAAAAGATTAATCTATTGAGGCTATTTTATCAAGTGTCGTTGTTGGTGTTTACTGCCGCCGTTTTTGGCGGTTGTAGTAAGGAAATGGCGATCGGTGACCGCTTCAGTTTAACTAATTTCAATGGTGCTGTGCAGATGTTACATGCAGATACATCGGTTACGTTTAGCTGGGAGCCTGCTCTAAAAGCATGGGAGGGAGATCGTCCCGCGCCGGAAGTATCGTACGAAATTACCATTGCCAAAGATGCGGAATTTGCAGACGCGGATGCGATAAAAGTGATTCAAGACTCGTTGACTTTTACTATTGGCAAGGAAACCCTAACGCCTTTCCAAAATTATTATGCCCGTGTTCGGACGGTGGCAACTCCAACCATGTCTGGTTCTACCTGGGTTAATTATGTCAGCAGCAGCAATGTCAGGACATTTAGTGTTTTGCCAGAGATTAGCTATTTCAAACCGTCTAAAGTGGGCGATATAATAGATGATGCGGCTAGATTGCGTTGGGTTGCTAACTCGCAAGTTACCTCATTAGTAGTTATATCTGAGAGCTCAGGTGTACGTAAAGAAATAGAGCTGACAGATGAACAGAAGAAAGAAGGTTTAGCTACGGTAAGCGATTTGCCGGCCGGAGAAAGATTTCGGGCTGAACTATACCTAAAAATAGCAGAAGGAGCGCTTCAAAGAAGAGGTCGCCAGTCATTCAATACCAAACCTGACGTGACGGGTGCTGGATATACAGATTTACGTGGTTCTGCTGATCCGTTAGTCTTAGTATCGACCTTGCCTGATGCAGCACCAGGAACCAAGCTCGTGCTGAAAAGGGGTATGACTTATACGTTCCCATCAAGTTATCGATTTGACCGTTCCGTTACGATCATGAGCGAGCCGGGATTTGGGGATCCGGCACAGATACAGATCGCTTCATCGCTGAACGTGCAGTCCGTTGGTACGATTGATTCCATTAAATTCGATGATGTCATGTTAACAAGTAGTCAGTCTGGATATGTGTTCAATATAGCTGCTGAGGGTCAGGTGGGCAAAATTGAGTTTGAAAACTGTATTATTTCAAATCATAAGGGTGTGGCTCGTATTACTGCAACAACGAATAGTGTATTTTTTGAGGTAACCAAATACATTGTCAACAATTGCATCATTCAGGATCTTAATGATATAGGAGTAGCATGCGTTGGAAATGCGAATGCAAATGCCGCCTTCAAGGATATAGAAATAACAAATAGTACGATTGTAAATTCACAGCGCTTTATCTATAACCAGCTTAATAAGAGGACGAATCATGGAAATTCATGTATTGTCAATAATGTAACTTTTTATAATGTGGGAAGTGGCCGGTTTTATGATCTGATGAATGATGGTACGTTTACCGGTGGTCTTAGTATAAGCAATAGTCTGATCGGTGTAGGTACCCCCTATGGAGATGTTAATATTCGCGGGAACGCAAGTATGGCGGTCACCGTAGCAAATAGCTTTGTAACATCTGATGTCAAAGGACAAATACTAAACATTCTCAGTCCTGCAAATATATCTTCTAGCGTGATGTTTCAGGACCCTGCGCAAAGGAATTTTACCATCCGGAACCCGACATTTAATGCTGTTGGAGATCCAAGATGGCGTCCGTAAGCGAAATGCATTTAGTTATAATCTTATTCATGTGTAAACTAATTTAATAATGCTAAATAACAATATAAATTTACCAACTCCTTTTCTGGCCTTGGTTAAGGGATTGGCGTTGGCATGTGTGCTTTCCACGCCGGTAGCTGGAATTGCAGCAGAAAATACGTTGAGTGCTTATACATTAAAAGCGTCCATGTTGGTTAACGTTACGGGGAAAGTTGTGGACGTATCGGGACGACCTATTGCAGGTGCTACCGTTCTGGTAAAAGGATCAAAAGCTGGGGTACGAACAGATCAGAACGGTGTATTCCGGATCAATGTGCCTGCGGAAAATCCTTACATCGTGGTCAGCTTTGTGGGCTATAAGGTGTTGGAAGTCAATGTTGCAGGTCAGCAAGACATCACCGTAGCACTGGAGGAGTCGAACGCTGCAATCGACGAGGTGGTGGTCACCGGATATGGTACGCAAAAGCGTTCGGAAATTGTTGGATCGGTGGCTACAATAAAAGGAGAGGAGCTAATGGATATTCCAGCTCCAAATATTGCCGGAGCTTTGCGCAATCGTATAGCTGGGCTCGGCGTGTCGGAAGCTTCCGGCCGTCCAGGTGCACGTATTTCTTTGAATGTCCGTAATTCGACGACGAGTGCTGCTGGTCAGTCCATCGGATCGACCAGTGAGCCGCTCTATATTATTGACGGGATCACTGTTAGCAGTGATGTTTTTGACAACCTCGATGCCTCCATGGTCGAGAATATTACCGTGTTAAAAGATGCATCTGCCGCTATCTATGGAGCTTCGGGTGCAAAAGGGGTTATCCTCGTGACCACTAAACGCGGCAAAGTTGGAAAACCGAGTATATCCTATAACGGCTATGCCGGGATTACGGATGCCGCTAGAAAACCCGATATGTTATCGGCCTATGAGCTGGGTGTCATGTTGAACGAAGGGTATAGAATGAATAATGCCGCTGCTGATAGATACTTCAGTAATGATGATCTAAAATACCTACAAGGATTGAATGCAGAGAGCTGGTATGATCAACTTTGGCAAGCGTCTTTGACGCAACGTCACAACCTCAGCATATCTGGTGGTTCCGAGAAAATTACCTTCTTCGTCGGAGGAGGATATCAGAATGAAAATGGCAACTACGCCGGCACCAAACAGGACAAATACACACTGCGTAGTGGGATGCAGGCAACTATCATTGATGGCTTAAAGGCAGATGTAAACTTCAATATTGATAATCGTATTCGTAAAAGCAACAACGGATTAGGGAATGATACTGACCAAACCTTCTTTGAAACATTGCTTTCTACGCCAGACTGGATTCCTATGGAAATCAACGGTTTGCCGGTTAATTTTGCACGGACGGGCACGCGTAATCCTTTAGGTCTCATCAACTCGGGATTCTATGATGAGCGAAATGCACAAAACTACCGCGTGAATGCCAGCTTGTCCTACCAACCGAAGTTTCTGAAAGGCTTCACGGCAAAAATACAGGTGTCGACAGGCGGAGAGACTAACAACAATACACAATATTCCCCACCGTACAATTTGTATACGTTTGTCACAATGGGTAATAACCAACAGTTCTACTCCACGCAGCTAACAGCGACCCCAGAATACCAGCCTGTAACACAACAGAGTGCAGATTTGACAACGTTGGTGTCTCGTTTGAATAGTACCCAAGGTTTTGTTACATTATCCTATGCAGAGACGTTCGGCAAACACAGTATTGATGCGGTAGTCGGAGGTGAGCAGACCATGGCTTATGGAGAAGGTCTATCATCCCGCTATATCAATCAGCTAATTGCTGGTTCTGATGAATATTGGGCATTCGACATCAACACACAGCGGACGGTACGAACGATTGCAGAAAGTACGAAACGATCATTTTTCGGTAGACTTGCATATGATTATGATAAGAAATACCTTTTGCAGATTGTTTCTCGTCTTGACGCTTCATCAAACTTCGCTACTGGCCAACGTTGGGGATTGTCGCCAAGCGTCGGTTTGGGCTGGGTAGTGAGTGAAGAAGGCTTTTTCAAAGATAATGTCTCGTTCATTAACTTCTTAAAGCTGAAGGCAAACGTGGGAATTGCAGGAGATGACCGCGTGGCCGACAGGTTGTGGCAAGACCGCTATGCCATTGATAATGATAATGGCTACCTTTTTGGTGAAAGGTATGGTGTAGGCCTAAACCCTACAGCTTATCCTAACCCTTCTATAACGTGGGAGAAAAAACGCACGGTAAACGTTGGTGTAGAAGCCATTTTGCTAGACAATAAATTAAATTTTGCAGCCGAGTTTTTCCAAAATAAGATTTACGATGGTTTCGATCAAGGCGGTGTGACATCCAATCCGCTATACTCTGGTATAATTGCGCCACCCGTCAATTACAGGGAAGCATATAACTGGGGTTCCGAGTTTTCCATCGGCTATAACACCCGTGTGGGCAAGGATTTTAGGATCGGTACAAGTATGAACTTTGGATGGGGAAATTCCGTCGTGACACAGATGCTATTTCCGACCGCTAGTTATCTAACAACTGATCGTTCGGATAGTAATTGGCTTGGCAATCAGTTTGGTACAGATCCGCGGCGCTACAACAGCAGCAATGTAGGGTATAGGGTATTGGGCATGTTCCGCACACAGGAGCAGGTGGACGCGTACCTTCGTGAAAACCCAAATTATCGCATTGGCGGACAGATCCCGCAGCCAGGCTGGTTAATTTATGACGATGTTAACGGCGATGGGGTTGTAACGACACAGGATCAAACGTATTTATTTGATCGTACCAATCCCTTCTTCTCAACGGGGATCACACTGAACCTAGGCTACAAAGCTTTAAGTTTGAGTACGAATATCTTTGGTAGATTTGGAGGAAAAGTATTTATTGATGGGAATTCAAGATCGGCACCAACAACCACACGTAATGTGATGGCGTTTTGGAGAGACCGATGGACACCTGATAATCCTATGGAAGGAACATTCCCCCGCGCAGATGATCCACTTATTGGTGTAAATGCAGATTTCTGGGCGTTGAACGCGACGACTATACGGATCAATAACATGACGTTAAAATATGCGCTGCCGGCCACTGCCACCAAGCGTGTCGGTTTGTCTAATGCAAGCGTCTTGTTAACAGGTAATAACCTTTGGACATTGGTGAATCCATTTAGCTATAAGGATCCGTACACAAATAATGCGTATAGCTATCCAACGGTGCGGACGATATCAATTGGTTTTAGTGCTGGTTTATAAATGAAATTGTGATGAAAACGAATATAAAGACGATAGTAAGAAAAGGTCTCGGTATCCTGCTGATGTCTGGCATGCTCACGGCCTGTAACGATGATAAATTTTTCTTGTTGGAGGATCGTAATGGTCTAGGAAGCGATGTGGTTTGGAACTCGGAGGGTTCAATTGACTTTCACCTGAACAAAACTTATGAACTGATCATTCCAAAATGGCCACATCAAGTGATCCCCAATCGTTGGGAGATACATTTAGCAAATGACGAAAGCTATTTTGCCTCGGTTGCGGGCCATGCAGCACGCGCCATGGGCATCAATGGAGAGGCCCTACACAATCACGATGTATTCTACGTGGGGAACATATACACGCTGAACTACGGAAGCAACCGCTATATGGATATCGCCCGTTGCAACAATGCGATAAAATTTATTCCCGAAAGTACAATAAGTGAAGATGCAAAGCGTCGGCTTTTAGGGCAGTATCATGCCATGCGGGCAATGGTCTATTTAGAATTAGTGAAAGTGTATGGCGGTACCCCCTTGGTGCTGGAACCCCAAGATCCCCAAGATCTACAGGCGAGAGGGCGAGCGAGTGCGCGGGAATGTTTTGACGTCATCGTTGATGATTTGACCAAGGCGGTAGACTATCTTGAAGGAGTAACCTACGGGGCTGCCGATTTTGGACGCATTACACAAGAGGCGGCGGCGGCCTTGAAAGCAAAGGCACTGTTATACTGGGCTAGCCCGCAGTTTAATCCGTTGAACGATCCGAAGCACCCTTACGATGCATCACGATGGCAAGTCGCCCTAGAAGCAAATAGGGTAGCCTATGATTTATGTATGACCAAAGGACATAGCTTAATTGCCGATTATGCAGAGATTTGGCGAACAAAAGGGGCAGCGAATAAGGAAGCAATTATTTCTAGGTCTTATTCCACAACACTTCCAAAAAGAGGGCACAATGAGGAACGGAAAAATCGTCCGGAATCGGAGGGTGGAGCGCCTGATCGCGCTTACCGAGCAACTTGGAAACTGCTTCAGGCTTATCCCATGAAAGATGGTAATCGCATTGATCAAGCTGGCAACTACAGCTACGACGCGGTGATGTTTTGGCAAAATCGTGACCCGCGCTTTACAGCTACATTTGCTTACAATGGCAGCGCTTATCCGCTAAGTAATAAAGGAACTAATAGAATTCAGTGGACCTATGTGGGGGCCACTGTGGATGGGATTGCAGAAAGCGCCAACTGGGGTATATATACCAAGAAGTTTACGACGCCTACGCTACCTGCGTCCAATGTTCCGTTAGCAAACGATGTAGGTGGTAGCGGTATGGATTGGATTGAGATGCGTTTGGCGGAGGTTATGCTTAATTACGCCGACTGTGCCAACGAGACAGGCGATATGGCCACGGCAAAAAATATGGTTCGCACCATAAGGCAGCGCGCGGGTATTGAAGCAGGGAACAATGATTACGGTCTCGGAAGCGCCGCAAGTATTGCAGACATGCGCGATCTAATCTTGAATGAACGCATGATTGAATTTGCTTTTGAAAATAAGCGCAATTCTGATCTGCGCCGCACGCGGAGGTGGCACCTGTTATCCGGCGAATCGTTAGAAACAATTCGCATTGAACTGCAGCCGGGTGTCGATGCAGCGTCCCTAAATGCAGGCGGTAGAAATAACATTAATGTGGAGAATAAAGCGCAGTACCAACAAAATTTTAGAATGGCCATCCAACAACAAACGACAGGCTTTGGTTCCATAAACATTCCGGAGTATCATAATTTTTATACATTCCATAATGATTTCGTTTGGCGAGGAGTTGATATCTACCCAACGATTGGCTGGGCGGGAGGAACGTTTGATCCTTTAGATAATTAATAGGGTATTCAAAAAAACTAATCAGGAAATATGACAACGAGAAAAATATTGGCTTTTATGACCATCCTTGCCTTGGCTACGTTGGCGTCATGTCGGGTGGAGTCAGATAACATATTCAACATGTTTGAAGATGTTAAGGTAACTTTTCATAATGATAGTGAACACGCCGTTGCTGACTATAGAAAATACAATGATGGCGATAGTATTCATATTAGTTTCACTATTACATCGGCTAATCGAGACATGATGAAGATAGTCGTTGAATCCACCACAGGTAATGGCGGGTCGAATGAGAGAAATGAAGTTGTCCTACAGAGCGACGAGCGAAGGTCTTACAGCGGTAGACTTCGCTTTACGATGCGACGCGATGGACGAGCTACATTTCGTATTTTTGCCTTGGACGAAAAGAATGTGTTCATGGGGGATGGTTATAAATCGGTAACCATCGAGGGCGCTCCCAGTTATACCATTTTGGCAGATAGAAAGGTTTATCGTCCCAACCCCGATCGGCCGGAACTGCCAACTTTTTACGCAATTGCTCAAGGTAAAACATATACCTATGCTGAGGGCTTAGCAAATTCCTCGGATATCGATTTTGGTATCTATGCACCAATAGATCAAACGCAAGCAAACTTGGGTCGTCTAATGTTTAATTTATATTCCGTATCTGCGGAACCTAATCCATATCCAGCTTTTGATTTGTCTGGTTGGACAAAACGCAGGACGTTATTTAGTGCACCCATCAGAAATGCAGGCGGCGCTAGTGGAATCTTTAATACTACGTTGGTCTCCTCCAGCAGAATACAGGAGGAAGCAAAGAAGCAAAACATTAACCAAACGCAAACAAACCTGACGGAATTTACAACTTCCTTAAACGCAGGTACCATGTTATACTTTTTAACACCAGAAGGGAAATATGGTGCGATACTTATTAATCAGAGTACAGTTGATGCAGCTTCTAACCCTTACTTAAGTATCAGCACAAAGATTCAAAACTAAGCATACGAAGTGCGGTAGCGCGTTGAGAACTTAGCTATACAAATCCCTTTCAGTCATCGCTGAGAGGGATTTTTTCTGTCAATGTAACAATAATGTATTATCTTACTTGTTTTCGCTGCAATAGTGCCGTGTCCATGCTAATATGGTAGAATAACATGATAACCTTAGCTATTGTACAAGGGAAAAATCTGCGTTACTTTGATTATGCCATTTATAAACGAGGTCATATCTATGTACCTCAACGGATGGGTGAGTAGCAGAAATAATGTCTAATTAAATAAAATTCAAAAAATGAGATTTTTAGTAACTCCATTTATGTTAATGGTGTTTGCTTGCTTGGTGACGTTCAATGCAAGTGCACAATACCCTAAAATTCCAGCTGAAGTTAAGAAAGCTTCTGACGATATGATGAGCGCTGCGAGAAGGCAGTCTGATGTGGCCTGGGCAAAGGCATTACCCGTGATTGAAGAATATGCCAAGCAAGGAAAGCCTTACATCCCTTGGGCAGGGCGTCCCACAGATCTTCCACAGGCAGAGATACCCGCTTTTCCCGGGGCAGAAGGTGGAGGTAAGTATGCTTTCGGTGGTCGCGGAGGCCGTGTCATCGTTGTAACAAGTTTGGAGGACAATGGTCCGGGGTCGTTACGTGAAGCATGTGAGCAGGGTGGACCACGGATCATCGTGTTTAACGTTGCTGGAATTATTCGCTTGAAAACGCCCCTGATGATTCGCGCACCGTACATCACCATTGCTGGTCAATCAGCGCCCGGTGATGGCGTGTGTGTAGCTGGAGAATCGGTTTGGATCGATACGCATGACGTAATCATACGCCATATGCGTTTTCGTCGAGGGGAAACTTTTGTAGGAAGGCGCGACGATGCTATCGGTGGTAATCCGGTTGGAAACATTATGATCGACCATGTTTCAGCTAGCTGGGGGCTCGACGAAAACATGTCCATGTACAGACATATGTATAATGATAGTACAGGTAAACAGGAAGAAAAACGCGGTACCGTGAATATTACGATTCAAAACTCGATTTTCTCCGAAGCGTTAGATACTTGGAATCATGCTTTTGGAAGCACACTAGGCGGCGAAAACTGCACATTTATGCGTAATCTTTGGGCTAATAATGCGGCGCGTAATCCATCTATCGGTTGGAACGGAATATTTAATTTTGCAAACAATGTTATCTATAATTGGGTGCATCGCGCCATCGATGGTGGGGATTACCAAGCGACTTATAACATCTTTAACAACTATTTCAAACCAGGCCCGGCCACACCAGCCGGACAGCCGATCAGCTATCGTATACTCAAGCCGGAATCTGGGCGTAGTAAATTGCCCTATGTGGTGTTCGGACGCGCTTATGTGGCCGGAAACATCGTGGAAGGTAATGACCAAGTGACAACCGACAATTGGAACGGCGGGGTGCAGCTGGAAAACAAGGAAGGCAACGGAATGAGCTTCGAGGAAGCATCTCCATATTTTGCGGCAATGAAAGCTTCCAAACCATTTCCATATGCAGAATTTAACGTTATGGGTGCCAAAGAGTCCTACGATTACGTCTTAGGCAACGCCGGAGCTACACTCCCTAAGCGTGACCCTGTAGATCTACGTATCGTGAAAGAGGTGCGTGATGGCAAACCTACACCGTTAAAAAATGTCAAGCTTCCTGAGCAAGATTTCGAACACCGTCGCCTAGCAAAAGATTCTTACAAAATAGGTATAATTACCGACATCTCACAGGTAGGCGGCTACCCGTCTTACAAAGGAAAACCGTATAGAGATTCAGATAATGACGGTATTCCGGACGATGTGGAAGTGAAAATGGGGTTAAATCCCAAGGATGGTAGCGATGCTGCAAAGATCACCGAATCAGGCTATGCAAACATTGAGATTTATCTTCATAGCCTTACTTCAAAATAAAACCTTATGCATTTCATGTTTAGATCAATGATATGTGCCTTGGTTTCTGCTGCCCCCTTTTTGGCACAGGCTCAATACCCCGTTGTTCCCGATTCGCTTAAGGCGATGGCCGCGCAAAGGGAACAATTGGAACAGTTACGTGCCGATAAGGCTTGGGAACAAGCGCAGAAACAGATGAAGCAAGAGGGGAAACCATTCATTCCAAATGCTGCGGATCCAAAAGATTTACCGCAGGCTAAGATTTTGGCCTTCCCCGGTGCAGAAGGCGGTGGCGCCTACACCGCCGGTGGACGTGGCGGTCGGGTGATGGTAGTGACCAGTTTGGCCGACAATGGGCCGGGTACACTACGTGAAGCCTGCGAAAGCGGTGGTGCGCGTATCGTTGTCTTTAACGTGTCGGGCATTATCCAATTGAAGACGCCCATAACTGTTAGGGCGCCTTACATCACTATAGCCGGGCAAACAGCGCCTGGAGATGGGGTATGTGTCGCTGGTGAATCATTTTTGATTGATACGCATGATGTGATTGTTCGCTTTATGCGTTTTCGTCGCGGAACTACAGATGTCACCCGGCGGGACGATGCTTTGGGAGGAAACGGTGTAGGAAACATCATTATCGATCATGTGTCTGCCAGTTGGGGGCTTGATGAAAATATGTCTATGTATCGGCACGTTTATGATCGAGAAGGGCAAAATCTTAAATTGCCTACAGTAAATATTACTATTCAAAATTCTATTTTTTCGGAAGCATTAGATACCTACAACCATGCGTTCGGTAGTACAATTGGAGGATTGAACAGCACCTTCATGCGTAACCTTTGGGCATCTAATATTAGCCGAAATCCATCTGTCGGGATGTATGGCGACTTTGGTTTTGTAAATAACGTCATATGGAACTGGTGGAACCGTACAGCCGATGGCGGAGATCATCGTTCGTTGTATAATTTTATCAATAACTATTACAAACCAGGACCTATAACACCGCAGGGACAACCAATTTCCTATCGTATTCTCAAGCCGGAATCCGGACGCGATAAAGAGTTTGCCAATACCTTTGGTAAAGCATATGTGCATGGCAACGTGATTGAAGGAAACGAGAAAGTAACTATAAATAATTGGGACGGCGGCGTACAACCGGACGCTGATACAGCAATTCTAGCGAAAATCAAGGTTGAAAAACCATTTCCTTTGGCAGCATTTGGAAAAATACTTACTGCGTCTGATGCTTATGATTATGTGTTGGCTAACGTGGGCGCAATTTTGCCCAAGCGGGATGCCGTAGATGCGCGCATTGTGAAGCAAGTAAAAACCGGCAAAGTGCTTTACACAGAAAGTAGGTATGCAATCGAACCATCTCCTTATGTGAAGCGCCGATTACCAGCTGACTCCTACAAGCAAGGTATCATTACCGATGTGAGGCAGGTCGGTGGCTATCCGGATTACAAAGGGAAGCCATACAAAGATTCCGATAATGACGGTCTACCGGATGACTACGAACGTAAAATGGGGTTAAATCCGCACGACCCTGAAGATGCTGCGTTGATTAGCGATAATGGCTATGCAAATATTGAAAATTATGTGAATAGTGTGGTTCCTTTAAAACAGGTCAAACCTTAACTAGCTTGCTAGCATAATAAAAAAAGGGCTTATCGTTAATTTTTGATTTAGCCCTCTTTTATTTCTGTTCTAAACATTAGCAGGTGGTTGATAATGCTGTACGATACTATTATCATTACCGGCACTATTTGCCTATTTGCCCTTATCCGCCCGCTAAAATGATACAATAGCTGGAGAAAATAATACAACCATCTGCATACGTTTTTAGCTATGTTTGTATTAGCAATAAAGAGAATATATCCCGATTGTTTTCATTGAATTCAATAAAGAGTACGTTGGGTAAACTGTTTATTTTTAGCTTTATAAGCCTTATTAATTCGCTTTTACGTTGAAGAATTTTTTTGTATATAGTAGTTTGTGTGTTAGAAAAAGGGTTTCCGTTTTTCTGGTTGTTTTCGGCGCATGTCTTGCAGGATATGCGCAGAAGCAACTCTCGCCGATCAGCTTGCAAAAAGATAATACGTTAACCTACACGTCGGACGAACAGGGAAATCGTATTCCCGATTTTTCTTATGCCGGCTATATGGGCGGTGAGCAGGCTATTCCACTGGTATCGGCGAAGATCTTGGTACCACTGACAGATGGTGATGCTACACTCCGCATACAGCGCGCAATAGATTACGTAGCGCAGTTACCCTTAGATAAAAATGGATTCCGCGGAGCTGTGTTGCTGGAGGCAGGAACATACCACTTGACAGGTTCATTGAAATTGCATACCTCGGGAGTTGTACTCCGTGGGGCAGGATTTGGCAACCTAGGAACCACGCTGTATGGTGATGGAGTATCGCGCGGAACACTGATACAAGTACAAGGAAAAGACAATAGGCAGTATAGACAAAAGCAAAACATAACCGACGCATACGTTCCGGTAAATGCCATGTCATTTACTGTCGCTAATGCTTCGGCATATAAGGTGGGCGATGCTATCGCCATCATGCGTCCATCGACCGAGGAATGGATCAAAGTTCTCGGCACCGATCATTTCGGTGGGGGAATTACCTCATTGGGCTGGAAACCGGGTCAAAGGGAGCTGATGTGGCAGCGTAAGATTATCGCGATCCAGGGTAGCAAAATACGGATCGATGCGCCAATAACCACGGCTTTAGACCAATCTTTTGGAATATCTACTGTCCAGCAGTATACTTGGACGGGAGGTATCGAGCAGATCGGGGTGGAAAACATGAATCTCGTTTCTGCGTTTGATGCTGCCAACGCGAAAGATGAAGACCACCGTTGGATGGGGATAACCATAGAAAATGCGAGCAACGTGTGGGTGCGACGAATGCAGTTTAAGCACTTTGCAGGATCTGCCGTCTATGCCCTGTCCACAGCAAGTAAAGTAACCGTAGAGGATTGCTTATCGCTCGCGCCCGTGTCCGAAATAGGGGGGCAGCGTCGCTACACATTTTACACCAAAGGACAGCAAACGCTGTTTCAAAGGCTCTATGCCGAGCAGGGATATCACGACTTTGCGGTGGGCTACCTCGCTGCAGGGCCCAATGTTTTTGTGCAATGCCAAGCAGTGGAACCTTATAGTTTTAGCGGCGCGATTGATAGCTGGTCGTCAGGAACTCTCTTCGACGTCATCGATATCGACGCGCAGGCACTTAGTTTCAAAAACCGTGGTCAAGATGGCCAAGGTGCAGGGTGGACGGCAGCAAACAGCGTCTTCTGGCAATGTAGCGCCGCTCTGGTAGAATGTTTTCAGCCGCCAACTGCCCAAAATTGGGCATTCGGCGTGTGGGCACAGTTTCAGGGCGATGGTTTTTGGGATCAATCCAATGAACATATTAAACCCCGTAGCTTGTACTATGCGCAGCTGGGAGATCGCTTAGGGGCTGCTGCCAAAGATAGGGCGGTGCTGCTTCCGGTGCTTAGCGAGGCCTCCAGCAGTCCGGCGGTAGATGTCGCGATGGAGCTTACCAAGCAGGCCACGCAACAGTCTTTGCAACTCAAAGACTTTATTGTGCAGGCCGATGCGCGTGATCAATTGCGGGAGGACGCCCAAGGGCTCAAAACAGTTGATCAATTGCCGATGGTAAAGAAAATCGCTCCAGCATATGCAGAGGCGATGTCCATAGATAACGGCTGGTTGGTGCGTGGCCGGGAAGTTTTAGTAGGAAAGAAATCGGATATACAATGGTGGAACGGTAGTGCCCGTCCGCATGGATTACCGAAATCAAAGGCCCACATCACGCGCTTTGTTCCCGGTGAACAAGGACTGGGCCTAACCGATGATATCGAGGCGACGGCAGACAGCATGCTCGCCAGCCATACCCTGAGCATCGATCATAACTATGGGCTTTGGTATGAGCGCCGCCGCGATGACCATGAACGTATCCGCCGTATGGATGGCGAGGTATGGCCACCGTTTTACGAATTACCTTTCGCAAGAAGCGGCCAAGGAACGGCATACGATGGACTATCAAAATATGATCTGACGAAGTATAACAAATTCTATTGGAATAGATTGAAGCAATTCGCGGATATTGCCGATCAGAAGGGACTGGTGCTCATCCACCAGAATTATTTTCAGCATAATATTATCGAGGCTGGCGCCCACTATGCGGATTTCCCTTGGCGGACGGCAAATAATATCAACGATGTAGGATTTCCCGAACCCGTTCCTTACGCAGGTGACAAGCGTATCTTTATGGCGGAGCAGTTTTATGATATAAACCATCCTGTTCGCCGAGCGCTACATCGTGCCTATATCCGCCAGTGTTTGGAGAATTTTAAGGACAATACCGGCGTCATCCAGACGATCAGCGCCGAATACACAGGCCCGCTGCATTTTGTGGAGTTTTGGATCGATGTCATCGCCGAGTGGAAAAAAGAAACCGGTAAAAATCCAATCATCGCCCTTAGCGCTACCAAAGATGTACAAGATGCGATCTTGGCCGATCCCAAACGTGCCAAAGAGATACAGCTTATCGATATTCGGTATTGGCATTATCAAGCTGATGGCTCTGCATACGCGCCGCAGGGCGGGCAGAACCTAGCACCACGCCAGCATGCACGGCTTTTGAAACCTAAGAAGACATCCGCTGATCAGGTATACCGTGCAGTAAGTGAATATCGTACAAAATATCCGGAAAAGGGCGTGCTTTACCACGGCGATAATTATCCGGAAATGGCTTGGGCCATTTTTATGGCAGGAGGGTCAATGGCTGGACTACCAGCGGTGGACGCTCCCGGCTTTTACCAAGCGGCTTCTTCTATGACAACTGCGATTGAACAGGAAACCTGGTTGTTAAGAAGTGACTCAGGTGCCATTGTCTACAACAGCAAAGCCCAAGGGCTGACAATAGACTTTTCCCAGTTTAAGGGTGCCTACCAAATTGTGCATATTGACCCAAAAACGGGTCAAGTACTGCAGCGCGAAAGGCTCAAGCTGGGTAAATCGACAAACCTGAAAAATTATAAAAACGCAACAGAGATCCTTTGGATCACAAAAAAATAAAGCATGACGATGAGTAAAAAACTGGTGCCGATTCTTTTGGCGGGCATACTGTTCTCCTGTACTTCGAAAAATGAACAGCAAGAACTCACTGGGTTGAAGATCTCAGAAAATGGCCGTTATCTGGCCGCCGAGAATGGTGACCCTTTCTTTTGGCTTGGCGATACGGGATGGCTTTTATTCAATAAGTTAAATCGCGACGAGGCGGAAGTATACTTAGAGGATCGTAAAAACAAGGGCTTCAACGTCATCCAAGCGATGGTGCTGCATACCGTTCCTTCTGTAAACGTCTACGGCGATTCATCTATCGTCAACAAAGATATCGCACGTCCCTTAGTGACTGCGGGAAGCAATCCCGATGTAGACGAGGAATACGATTACTGGGATCATATCGATTACATCATCGATAAAGCTGCGGACAAGGGATTGTACATGGCCCTTGTTCCTGTATGGGGATCGCCAGTAAAAGATGGAAAGGTATCACCCGCGCAGGCAAAAGTGTATGCTCGTTTTCTAGCCGAGCGCTGGAAGGACAAAAAGAATATCATCTGGCTGAATGGTGGCGATATCAAGGGATCCGACTCGATTGCCGTTTGGCAGGAGATAGGTAAAACGATTAAATCCATTGATGCAAACCACCTGATGACTTATCATCCTCGTGGCCGCACCGGTTCATCCGATTGGTTTCACGATGCCTCTTGGCTGGATTTTAACATGGTGCAGTCCGGTCACCGGCGTTACGATCAAGATACTTCGGCTAACGAGGATAAGCATTATGGTGAAGATAACTGGAAGTTTATGCAGGCCGATTGGAAGCGTAACCCCGTAAAACCAACCATCGACGGCGAACCTTCCTACGAAGGTATTCCACAGGGACTACACGATATCAAAGAACCGCGCTGGACAGCCGATGACGTACGCCGATACGGCTATTGGTCGGTGTTCGCTGGTGCTTTTGGCTACACCTATGGACAAAACTCGGTCATGCAGATGCATGCGGCCACGGATACCAGTACTGCCTATGGCTCCAAGGAGCTGTGGACGGAAGCGTTGCAGGCGCCAGGGGCCTCACAGATGAAACACCTAAAAGATCTTATGCTCTCCAGAGGGCATTACTTTGATCGTGTTCCCGATCAGAGCATCATCGCAGAAGCGGGGGAGAAATACGACAATTTGCTGGCTACCCGCACGGATGACTACGCCTTTATCTATACCTATAACGGGCGAGAGATCCCCGTGAATATGGGGAAGATCAAAGGTGATAAAGTCGAAGCTTCTTGGTTCAACCCACGTAACGGCGAAACAAAGGCTATCGGCAAGTTTGATAACCAGGGTGTGCAGCGCTTTAAGCCAGAAGGCCAGCAGAAAGATGGCAACGATTGGGTGCTGATATTAGATAGTATATAATGAAATTGTTAATAAAGGCTTTAGTTTTTGTGTTAGTAACATCCCTCTTGGCATCCTGCCAAAGGGATGTTTACCTATTCACGTCCTTTCGTGAACCTGCCGACCAGGGCCTTCGCTATTTGTACAGTAACGATGCCCATCATTGGAAGGAAGTCCCCGGTATTTTTTTAAGGCCTACTTTGGGAACGCAGAAGATCATGCGTGACCCTTCCATGGTTAGGGATAAGCATGGTATCTATCATTTGGTATGGACTATCGCCTGGAAGGGTGATCAAGGAATTGGCTATGCCCGTTCGAAAGATCTTGTTCATTGGGAGCAGGAAAAAATTATTCCGGTAATGGCGCATGAACCGACCACGGTCAACGTATGGGCGCCGGAGCTATTCTATGATGAAGACGAGGATCGCTTTATCATAATTTGGGCTTCAACGATTCCCCACCGATTCCCCAAGCACGCAGAGGCAGAAGACAACAACCAAAGGATGTATTATGCCACAACAAAGGACTTCGATACATTCACCCAGGCCAAGCTCTTTGCCGATCCGGGCTTCAGCATCATTGATGCGGTGATCGTGAAAAAAGAAAAAGATGATTACGTATTGGTACTGAAAGATAACAGCAGGCCAAACAGAAACTTAAAGGTAGCCTTTGCTGATAATCCACTAGGTCCATTTACCAATGTTTCCGCGCCGTTTTCAGATTATCTGACAGAAGGCCCCAGTGTGGTCAAGGTCGGGGACGAGTGGCTGATTTATTTCGACTCGTACGGTAGCAAAAGCTATGAGGCCGTCGCCACAAAAGATTTTAAAAATTTTGAAAAGGTAAACCATAAAATAGGTGTGCCTGAGGGACATAAACATGGAACTATTTTTAAAGCCTCGAAACGGGATTTGAAACAGTTGCTAAAAGGAAAGGAATAACAATGAAATTGAAAATAGTAGGGTTGGCCATGCTTTGTGCTTCGTCTTGCGCGATGGCGCAAGATACCGTGAAATATGTCGGAGAAACACTATCTAATATAGATTATCACCACGGACAACTCGCGCCTGCCATTGGTACGCACAATATCCAAGTGTTTCGCGCGAACCGGGAGTTTCAGGATTTGGCTGGCGGACATGGGTTTACCTACAACCACCAACCATTCTTAGCATACTGGAACAACGGCTATTATTTACAGTTTTTAAGCAACCCGATAGGCGAGCATATTGCAGAAGGGAAGACGCTACTGCTAACCTCAAAAGATGGCTATTCGTGGTCTAGGCCGCAAGAGCTTTTTCCACCCTATCTGGTTCCGGAGGGTTTCACTAAACCTGGGCGAAATGATAAAGCAGGGAAAGATTTATATGCCATTATGCACCAGCGCATGGGCTTCTATACTGCTAAAAACGGTAAGCTGTTAACCATTGGATACTACGGCGTGGCTTTAGACGCCAAAGACGATCCCAATGATGGAAATGGAATCGGACGGGTCGTTCGCGAGATCAATAAAGATGGCTCCTTTGGCCCTATCTATTTTATTCGTTTCAATAGTTCCTTCGATCAGAAGTTGGCACAATATCCTTTCTATACGAAAAGTAAGGATAAAGCTTTTGTTGCAGCGTGTAAAGAGCTGATGGAGCAGCCTCTTATGATGCAGCAATGGGTCGAAGAAGCCGATCGAAATGATCCTTTGGTTCCCTATCATCGGCCGATCAAAGCCTTTGCTTACTACCATCTTGCCGACGGAAGTGTGGTTGGACTTTGGAAGCATGCGCTGACATCGGTGAGTAAAGACGGAGGAAAAACATGGGCTTACACGCCATTACGTGCGCCAGGATTCGTCAATAGCAATGCCAAAATATGGGGGCAAAAAACGGCCGATAACCGTTATGCAACGGTATACAATCCCTCCGAATTTCGTTGGCCCTTAGCGGTGTCTACCAGCGATGATGGCCTTCGATATACAGACTTACTTTTAGTGAATGGTGAAATTAGCACGATGCGCTATGGTGGCAACTATAAATCGTACGGTCCGCAATATGTACGCGGGATTCAGGAAGGAAATGGTACACCTCCAGGATCGGATATGTGGTTAACCTACAGCATGAATAAAGAAGACATGTGGGTGGCTAAAGTTCCGGTGCCGCTTGCCGCTAACGTTCAGGGCGCTGTTAAAGATGATTTTGCACAAGATGCAACAGCAGCTTACCAAAAATGGAACATCTACAGCCCGCTATGGGCAACGGTGAAAGTGGAAGGCAATGCATTGGTACTCCGCGATAAAGATCCCTACGACTATGCCAAGGCAGATCGTGTTATAGAGTCCGCCAGGAAGGCGACTATAGCATTTAAGGTGTCGCCAAAACAAACGGATCGTGGCAAGCTGGAGATTGAGCTGACCGACGATAAAGGGCAAGCGGCCTGTCGACTGATCTTTGATGAGGACGGACAGATCAAAAACAAAGCGGGTTACAGAAATGCCGGCGTGCAAGGCTATAAAGCAGGTCAGGTATATGACATTCGCCTATTGGTAGACGTCACTACGCGTTCTTTCCAAATGTGGATTAACGACGTAGATAAGGGAACAAGACTGTTTTTTCAACCTGTAGCGAATATCAGCAAAGTATCTTTTCGCACAGGCGAGGTAAGGCGTTATCCCGATGCGGATACGCCGACAGACCAGGATTTTGATGTAAAAGATGCAGGAAAAGCCTTGAATGAAGCAGCTTATGAAATTCTATCGCTGACGGCAGAAAAATTGAACTGATGAGAGAACTAGGATTAGCGATCGTTATGGTGTGCCTGTGGTTTTCCACCCAGGCATCTGTAGTGCTACCGAATGTTTTCGCGCATCATATGGTGCTGCAGCAAAAACAACCGGTGGCCATCTTCGGGATGGCAAAGCCGGGGGAAGAAGTGCAGGTTCGGTTCAACGGTCAAACCAAGAAAGACCGCGCTGATGCCAAAGGGAAATGGCAGGTGCTCCTTTCTCCTATGCGCGCTAGTGCAGATGGGCAAACCCTGGAAGTACGGGGGGAGAATACCATCCTATTGAATGATGTATTGATTGGCGAAGTATGGCTCTGTTCTGGGCAGTCCAATATGGAGTTTCAGATGCGAAAACTAGCGAAAGTAGCGGCAGCGGATCAGGGAAGTAATTTTCCAAAGGATGCTGTCAAGGAAGCTGATAATCCCAACATCCGCCTGTTTCTAGTACGTCGGAAATTTTTAGAAAAGCCAGATAGCAGTTATGGCGGTTGGAGCATAGCGCAAGATTCGGCGCTAAGGCAGTTTTCAGCACCGGGTTATTTCTTTGCAAAAACACTCCAAGAAAAGCTAGGCGTTCCGGTAGGAATAATCTCATCGGCTGTAAGTGGCAGTCGTATCGAGCCATGGATTGCCGAGCAAGCATTTGCCGAGGAACCTTATTTTGCTGACAAAAAAATAGCCGGAGATCCGGGCAAGTTTTTTAAGTCGATGATTGCCCCTTTGGCACCTTATACATTGAAGGGCATACTTTGGTACCAGGGCGAGACCAATGTTTTTTTGAAAGAGAACATCGAGTATACCTATAAGTTCAAAACCCTAATCCAAAGCTACAGAAAGCAATGGAACAATAAAAATTTGCCATTTTATTTTACGCAAATAGCGCCGTTTACATATTCCGTAGATGAAAAGGGAGAAGAGCGCATGGCCCGCACCGTACTTCCAGAATTCCGCGAAGCACAGGATCTGTTGCTACAACTTCCCAATACAGGCCGCATTGTGACAACAGACCTCATCGACGATGCGAAAGATCTGCACCCGATCAATAAATGGGACGTAGGTAAACGCCTTGCCTTGCAAGCTTTAAACAAAACCTATGGTTTACCCATACAGGCCGACGGCCCTACGCTGTCAAAAGTACAGTACAAAGGCAATAAAGTAATCATTCATTTTAGGCATGCAGACGGTTTACAAGCTGCCGATGGAAAGCCTGTTCTAGGTTTCCAGGTTGCAGCAGCAGATGGGCAGTACGTTTCCGTGCCAGCACAAATTGTCGGTCGCACAGTGCAAATCAAGCAGCAGACAGGTGGCGCCATAAAAAATGTGCGCTTCGCTTGGGATGAAGCGGCACAGCCCAACCTGGTGAATGCCGCAGGTATCCCTGCATTGCCATTTCGCACCGATAATCCATTTAAAAACATTAAACTCAATTAACGAATGCCGCACATGAAGTTCTATTCCAACATTTTCCTGTTTTCTTTGCTATTTGCCCTGACAAGCCAATCTATGGCCCAAGAGTCGATAAAGCAATACCTTTCTGGAAAGGGAAAAGATGATGGCATACTGTGGGATTTTAAAGTTTCCCAAGGCATGAAGTCTGGGCAGTGGACGAAAATTCCGGTACCCGCTAACTGGGAGCTCCAAGGGTTTGGGAAATATAACTATGGCTTTAACAAAGAAGCGGATAAAGGAAAAGAGATAGGAAGCTATAGGCATCGCTTTTCAGCAGATCGTGCTTGGAAAAATAAGCAAGTGAACTTGGTGTTCGAGGGGGTGATGACAGACGCGAGCGTGAAAGTGAATGGAAAAGCTGTAGGAGAGATGCACCAAGGCGCTTTTTACACGTTTTCCTACGATATTTCTAAACACTTACAATGGGGAAAAGAAAATCTGCTCGAAGTAGAGGTCGCAAAGCATTCTGCCAATAAATCGGTCAATGCCGCTGAAAGAGAAGGCGATTTTTGGGTTTTCGGTGGGATTTTCAGACCCGTTTTTTTAGAGGTCGTACCTCAAAATCATATCGAACGTCTTTCTGTCGATGCAAAAGCTGATGGATCACTCCGTTTGAAAGTGCAGTCCAAAGGCAGCGCCGATGAGATCACCGTTCAGCTATTTGATGCACAGGACAAACCGTTCGGAGCACCAATACGCCAAACCGTCCAAGATAAAGACACCTGGGTGGAAGGGAAGTTCGAGAAACCAGCTTTATGGTCTTCTGAGTTCCCCAATCTATACCGCGCCGAAGTTGTGCTGCTAGCCAAAGGTAAAGCAGTACACCGCATGAATCAGAAGATTGGTTTCCGCACGGTGGAGGTTAGAAAGCGCGATGGCGTGTATATCAATGGACAAAAAATAAAATTTAAAGGAGTAAATAGACATTCGTTTCATCCGGAATCTGGCCGCACCACAAGCAAGCAGCTCAGTGTGCATGATGTACTTTTGATCAAGGAGATGAACATGAATGCCGTTCGCATGGCGCATTACCCGCCAGATACCCATTTTCTGGAAGTGTGTGACTCGCTAGGCCTCTACGTGATGAACGAGTTGGGCGGATGGCACGGACATTACGACACGCCCACAGGTAAGAAGCTCTTAAAAGAAATGATCGAGGTTTCCGAAAATAATCCGTCCATTATTTTCTGGGCGAATGGAAATGAAGGCGGCCATAATGCTGAGCTAGACAGCACCTTCTTTGAGCAAGATATCCAGAAACGTCCGCTGATCTATCCGTGGGCGGTGTATGGCGGTTTTGAAACCACCCATTACCGCGAGTACAATTATGGTATAGGCACCTATGATCATGGACATAACATTGTGATGCCTACCGAATTTTTGCATGGCATGTACGATGGCGGCCATGGCGCCGGTATCGAAGACTATTGGAAAGCCATGTGGACAAATCCGCTCTCAGCGGGTGGTTTCCTATGGGATTTTCAAGATCAAGGGATTGTCCGTACAGACAAGAATGGTGTCCTAGATACGGACGGCAACCGCGGTGCAGATGGTATCGTTGGACCCTACTATCAGCGTGAAGGTAGTTTTTACACCATCAAAGAGGTGTGGAGCCCGATCTTCTTTGAAAAACGTGAAATGACAACCGCTTTTGACGGATCGTTCACTATCGAAAACCGCTACGCATTTACCAATACTTCAGCATGCAGCTTCAGCTATGAGCTTGCTAGGCTCGACGGGTCGGAGCAAAGTAAAAAAACGGGTACTATTGCCGCTCCAAGTATTGCGCCTTACGCGAAAGGGACATTGAAGGTTGATCTGCCGGCAGATTGGTTCAGCTATGATGCCCTATATATTACGGCCAAAGATATCTACGGAAAAGAACTCTTTACCTGGAGCTTCCCGATCACGCTGCCTGCAAAGGTAGCGCAGACCAAGAAAAAACTTGGCGGCACGAAAGTAGACGCCAAGGAAACTGCCGATGCCTTTCTGGTGAAAGCTAATGGTATACAATACCGGTTCAACAAAAAGGACGGACTGCTGGCAGAAGTTACAAATGGAAAAGGTATTATTCCTTTTAACAACGGGCCTGTATTGCAGGAAGCCGTAAATAACTACGGATCCTTTACGATGCGTCAAGTGGCCGATACGGTCATCATCGAATCCAAGTTCGACAAGAAGGAAAGTTACAACACCTTGCAATGGACCATTTACCCATCTGGTCAATTAAAGATGCATGTGCAGTATTTCCCTGAAAGCTACTTCACCCGTTTTGTGGGCGTTAACTTTGATTTGCCCAAGGAAGAGATGCAGGGCGTGGAATATATGGGCATGGGTCCTTACCGGGTATGGAAAAACAGAATGAAGGGCAATCGGTTCGGAGTTTGGGAAAAAGCCTATAACGATGTCGCTACAGGCGAAGTGCCTTTCGAGTATCCTGAATTTAAAGGCTACCACGCCAATATGTATTGGACGAAATTCAACCTTAAATCACAATCGTTTAGCGTATTCACCGATCGGGAAGATGTCTTCTTACGCCTGTACACGCCAAAGGAGCAGCAAGATACCGAGTGGAAGAACATGGAGCCTACTTTTCCAACGGGTGATATCTCGTTCATGAACGGTATATCGGCCATTGGTACGAAAACCCAGAAGCCCGAAACAACCGGACCCATGGGTATGAAACATGTATATTACGATTTTGAAAAGGAACCTATAAGGGCATTGCATATGCAATTGTATTTCGATTTTTCGGGCAAATAAACTGTAGGGCTGATGAAGATGAACGTGCTGACATATGGTATAATCCTGTTACTTACTATCCTTTCGGGCAGCGTGCATGCCACTACCCAAGTGGAAGAGCTCCGCTGTGAACTGCTTGTCAACCCACAGGGTATCGATGTCCCTCAGCCTCGTCTCAGCTGGAAGATAACCTCGGATGAGCGCGCCGTAGTGCAAACGGGATACCATATACTCGTCGCCTCCAGCATAGAAAATCTGAACAGCAATATCGGCGACTTGTGGGATTCTGGAAACACGGCCTCTTCGAATAGTATTAGCGTTTATTACGCTGGAAAGGGATTAGGTTCTGGCACTCAGGCCTACTGGAAAGTTAAAATCTACAGCAATAAAGGTGAGTCAGCGTGGTCTACCCCGGCCTCATGGAGCATGGGATTGCTGCACTACAAAGATTGGGCAGGCCGCTGGATCGGTTTTGATGATTATCAGCCAACAGACGACAAAGCGTCCGGACAGCTTTCAGCCCGCTATTTCAGGAAGGAATTTGCATTGCGCAAGTCGGTGAAGAAAGCCACAGCCTATATTATGGGTCTAGGGCTGTATGAGCTTTATGTAAATGGGGAAAAAGTGGGCAATCAGGTGCTCGCACCTTCACCTACAGATTACACCAAAAATATAAAGTACAACGTGCTGGATCTAACGCCCTTGGTAACACAGGGGACGCATGCCATAGGCGTCATATTGGGCAATGGCCGTTTTTATGCGATGCGCCAGGCGAAGCCCTACAAAGTTAAAAGCTTCGGATTCCCAAAGCTGCTTATGCAGCTGAAGGTGACTTACACGGACGGTACGACAGAGCTCATCAAAACAGACGACAGCTGGAAAGCAACAACAGATGGTCCTATCACCGCCAATAACGAATATGATGGGGAAACCTATGATGCGCGCAAAGATATGCCGGGCTGGGCAACCGTTGGCTTTGACGATCAAGGTTGGCTAAAGGCAGCATATGTCCAAGAGCCTGGCGGCAACTACGAAGCTCAGCTGAATGCTGGTATGAAGGTGATGCAGGATATTCCACCTGTATCGGTAACAAAGAAAACTGATGGAAGATATATTGTAGATTTCGGACAGAACTTCTCGGGATGGGTGAAAATGCGCGTCCGTGGTAAGCAAGGCACCCATGTCAAGCTGCGTTTTGCAGAGTCACTTACCGCAGATGGGGAGCTGTTTACCACCAATTTGCGTGATGCCAAAGCAACAGATCTATATATCTTAAGAGGAGGTGAGCAAGAACAGTGGGAGCCGCGCTTTACTTATCACGGCTTTCGCTACGTGGAAATGGATGGATATCCCGGTAATCTCCAGTCGGATGACATCGTTGGCCGATTTGTGTACGATGAGATGGCCAACATCGGTAAGTTTCATTCATCCAATGCGCTATTAAATCAAATCCATCAAAATGCTTGGTGGGGCATTGCGTCTAACTATAAAGGTATACCCGTGGATTGTCCGCAACGCAACGAAAGGCAACCTTGGCTAGGCGACAGGCCTACCAGCGCTTATGGCGAAAGTTTCCTTTTTGATAACGCGGCGCTCTACAGCAAGTGGTTGGAAGATATACGTCTTTCGCAAAAAGAAGATGGCGCCATTCCCGACGTAGCACCTGCGTTTTGGCGCTACTACAGCGACAACATCAGCTGGCCCGGCACCTATCTGTTCATCGCGGACATGCTTTATCAACAAACAGGCGATATCCGTGTTTTGGAAACACATTATCCATCCATGAAAAAATGGATGGAATATATGCGTCTGCGCTACACGGACAAGGATGGTATTATAACGAAAGATAGCTACGGTGACTGGTGCTTTCCGCCGGCGAGCATCGAAGAAGGACGTGGCAAAATTGCGGATAAGAAATACCCTAGTGAACTGATATCCTCTGCATTTTATTATCATTTATTGCATACGATGCAACGATTTAGTGTATTGACAGATAATGCGAAAGACAGTGTGCGCTATGCCGGTCAGGCATTTCAGCTGAAAAAAGATTTCAACAAACGCTTTTATAACCCACAAGGCTACTACGGCGCCAATTCTTTAACGGATAATCTTTTAGCGATGTATTTCAATCTTGTCGAGCAAGACAATAGGCCGCTGCTAGCTGCCCGTATTGTTGAGATCATAGAAAAAGAAAACCAAGGCCACCTCAGCACAGGCGTCATAGGAACCCAATTTATCATGCGTACGTTGACCGAAATGGGGCGTGCAGATCTAGCCTACAACATGGCAACAAAAAACACATACCCTTCTTGGGGATATATGATCGAGCATGGCGCGACGACTATCTGGGAACTATGGAACGGCAACACGGCGCATCCAAAAATGAACTCACAAAATCATGTGATGATGTTAGGCGATCTGTTGGTATGGTATTACGAAAACCTTGCCGGTATCAAAACGCAGACTAACGCTTTTGAAACCATTCAAATGGATCCCAGTTTCGTTTCGGGGCTTAGGCATGTTGATGCAAGCTATCAAAGCTTGCGTGGAGAGATCGGCTCCCGGTGGACAGTGGATAAGCGAGAAATATTATGGAAGATCCGTATACCGGCAAACAGCAAGGCTCGTGTGTTTATCCCGGTTTCGGCTCCCGCGGCAATTACCGAAGGCGGAAAGAAGCTTGACAAAATCGAAGGCGTTAGGTATGTGGAAACCCAGAAGGATAAGGTATTGCTTGAGGTAGGATCGGGCGAATATGAATTCAGGATAAAACGATAGAAATAGATGATGACATTCTATAAACGGATAATGGCCATGTTTCTGCTGCTTGCGGCTTTCATGGCTGCGGCGCAGGAAAATGCGCTCCACAAATGGCGGAAGGGAATTGTTACAGATGAGTTTATTTATGATAAAGCTCCGTTTCCCTCGTGCCACTCCGCGACGCTAGCGGAGACGCAGGATGGGCTGGTGTATGCTTTCTTTGGTGGTACGCGCGAGCGGCATCCCGATGTGGAAATCTACATCTGTCGATTTGAAAATGGAGCTTGGACGCCTCCGGTTTCTGTCGCCGACGGCGTGCAGGAAGATGGTAGTAGGTTGCCTACCTGGAACCCGGTGCTCTATCAAGTGCCCGGGGGCGGGCTTCTGCTGTTTTATAAGATCGGTCCTAAGCCATCGGAGTGGTGGGGAATGATCAAGCGTTCGCACGATGGGGGTAAAACCTGGTCTGCCGCCCAGAAGCTTCCCGAAGGTTATATTGGGCCAGTGAAAAATAAGCCTGTGCTGCTTAGCAACGGGAATTTAGTCTGTCCTACCAGCACCGAAGGAAATGGTTGGAATATTCATTTTGAGATCAGCGCGGACTTCGGTAAAACTTGGCGAAAGGTAGGGCCGGTAGCACGTGGGGAAGATAACCTGAACGCCATACAACCGAGTATCCTGGATCATGGCAACGGCACCTTGCAAATACTGGCACGCAGCCGTAACTGGGCCCTTGTAGAATCATGGTCTACAGACAACGGAGAATCATGGTCACCGTTAAAGAAAACCAGCCTTCCCAACAACAACTCGGGAACAGACGCCGTGACGATGAAGAACGGTACGCATGTATTGGTATACAACCACGTACTGCCACCCAAAGATAACCCTAAGGGAGCACGCACACCATTGAATGTAGCGGTATCCAAAGACGGCAAAAATTGGGATGCCGTATTGATCTTGGAAGATTCACCGATCAGTCAATATTCGTATCCTGCCGTTGTACAGACGCAGGACGGCATGCTTCATTTTGTCTATACTTGGAGAAGGCAAAAAATGAAACACGTTGTCGTTGATCCTGCAAAATTGAAAAAACGAAAAATTAAAAATGGTATTTGGCCAAAAGTGAAGGGATATACTTTGCCCAGCTTGGAAACCTATAAAGCCGAAGAAGAATAATAAAACGAAAAATAAACAATGTCAGCAGCGCGTATGTTAAAGATTAATTTTCCCGGGAAGCTCGTTTTTGGAAATGGAGTGCTAGGTCAGCTTGCAGAAGATGTAGTTGCGCAGGGTAGCCAAACGGTCATTGTTATGACCATCAAACCTTTGCTCGAATCCTTATCCGATTTTTTTGCTCATCTAGAAGGGAAAGGTGTTCAGCTGCTCGTCGATACAGCCATCGAGCAAGAGCCGTCATTCGCGGACTTTAAAAATATTTTGGAGCAGTATAGATCCGTCAAGGCCGATACCGTGATCGGTATTGGTGGGGGAAGCGTCTTGGATGTTGCAAAGCTCGTTGCAGCACAGCTGGGCAGCAGCCAGTCGCTGGAAGAAATTGTGGGCAATGGGCTACTGCAGGGAAGGTCCATTTGCCTGATCTGTGCGCCAAGTACGGCAGGAACGGGAAGCGAGGTTTCTCCAAACGCCATATTGGTGGATGATGACAATCAGAAGAAAGGCATTATCAGCCCATTTTTGGTCCCTGATGCGGTCTACATCGACCCCTTGCTGACGCTCGGTGTGCCGCCCGCCATCACAGCGGCAACGGGTCTTGATGCGTTAACACATTGCCTGGAAGCTTATACCAATAAATTTTCGCAGCCTTTTATCGATATGTATGCCTTTGAGGGCATGCGCCTTATCGCGGCCAACCTGGTCGAGGTGGTCAGGAATGGAAAAAATGAGCAGGCAAGGAGCGAAGTGGCCATGGGAAGCATGCTCGGCGGATTCTGTTTAGGGCCTGTCAATACCGCTGCTGTGCACGCGCTATCCTACCCTCTAGGAAGTATGTTTCACCTGCCACATGGACTTTCCAATGCGCTGCTATTGCCGTATGTGATGGAGTTCAACTACAGCGCTGCACCGAAGAAATATGCCGAGGTAGCTATTGCGCTGGGCTGCTCGCGGCAAGATAGCGATGAGCAAACCGCCAAGGCAGGTATTGCCAAGGTACGGGAGCTTATTGAGGCCTGCGGTATTCCAGCGAGTCTGCGGGATGTGGGTATCCCCAAAGAAGCTATTCCACAAATGGCAGAAGATGCCCTAAAGATAACAAGACTACTAATCAATAATCCGCGAGAAGTCACTCTGCAGGATGCTATAACCCTTTTTAATGCGGCCTATTAACATGAAAGAAGAATTGAAAACTAAAGAAACGATCGTTCCGGTCGTTGCGCCCTTGAAAGAAGACCTGAGTCTGGATCAAGATGCCGTGGCGCGCATATTCGCTTACCTGTATGCCAATGGAGCAATTCCATTTATTTTAGGAACAACGGGTGAGTCGGCTTCTCTATCCAACGCCTTTAAGGAAGAATACCTGCAGGAAGCCGTTGCCCATAAACCTGTTGAAAGCAAACTATACGTAGGTATTTCATCCAATATCCTGGATGATTCGATCGCCTTTGCCCATTCGGCACATAGTTTAGGTGTGGAGGCTGTGGCCGCTACGCTACCTACCTATTACCAGCTATCGGAGGTACAAATGGAAAAATATTTCCTTGATCTGGCCGAAGCTATCCCAAACAACCTGATCGTGTATAATATCCCGGCCACCACGCATATGTCGATTCCTCTTGAGCTGCTTGATCGGTTGAGTTATCACCCGAAGATCGTAGCTGTGAAAGATTCTGAACGCAGTATGGAGCGCCTTGATCAATCCCTGCACTTATGGAGAGATCGCACGGACTTTAAACATTACATGGGCTGGGCGGGTGCCTGTGCATACGCACTGTTGCATGGTAGCGATGGTATTATCCCTAGTTCCGGGAATTTTGCCCCAGCGATCTATACGGATATGTGCAGAGCCGTCCAGCAGCAAGATACAGCGCTGGCAGATCGTCTGCAAAAGCAGTCGGACGATATTGGCGCGCTCTACCAAGCCAATAAATCATTAGGTGAATCACTGTGGGCCCTAAAGGTGCTGATGAAGCAGTTAGGACTGTGTGAATCCTTTATGATGCCGCCTTTGCATACGCTGAGCAGCCAAGAAGAATGTGGCCTGGTCGATGCTTTTCAAGCACTAGTTACTAAAGAGAATATAAAACTGAACCTAGTAAATCATGTATAAACCTATTATTGGTATAACAATGGGCGATCCGGCCAGTATAGGCCCTGAAATCGCGCTAAAGGCTTTATTGGATCCCCGTGTACAAGAAATTTGCCGACCCATTTTGGTGGGCGATGCGGCAGTATTTGAACAGATCGCAACGCAATTGCAGATACCGTTGACCATCAATCGGATCGACAGCGTTGAGCAGGCGCAATTTTTGGCGGATAGGGCTGATGTTTTCGATCTAAAAAATACGGACCTGTCAAAAGTAACCTTCGGCGAAATTTCCGCGGAAGCAGGTGCAGCTTCTTTCGAGTCGGTAAGCAAAGTAATCGAACTGGCACTTGCGGGCAACATCGAGGCCACGGTAACGGGCCCGATCAATAAAAAATCCATCAATGAGGCGGGCCATCACTTTGCTGGGCACACCGAGATCTATGCGCACTATACCGGCACCAAGAAATATGCCATGCTACTAGTCGAAGATAACATGAAGGTGATCCATGTATCTACCCATGTGTCCTTGCGGCAGGCCTGCGATCTGGTGAAGAAAGAGCGTATTTTGGAGGTCGTTGACCTGCTTCAACAAGGCTTGATCAGCTTGGGTGAAAGCAACCTCAAGATCGGTATTGCCGGCTTAAATCCACACGCGGGAGACTCCGGACTGTTCGGCACGGAGGATGACCAGGAAATCTTACCCGCAGTACTGGAGGCTCGCCAGAGGGGCTTTGATGTGGATGGCCCCGTGCCCGCCGATACGCTTTTTTCCAAGGCAGCTACCGGTCACTATGGCGGTATTGTGGCGATGTACCATGACCAGGGGCATATTCCCTTTAAGCTGACAGGCTTTAAATGGAATGCCGAGAAAAAGCAGATGGATAGCGTTAAAGGGGTAAATATCACGATGGGACTACCTATTATCCGTACCTCAGTAGATCATGGGACAGCTTTCGAAATTGCAGGTAAAGGTGTGGCCAGTCCAGATGCGATGGTCTTAGCAATAGAGTCGGCCGTACAATTGGCATTGAACAAATAACAAAAAATGGGCAACAGATCGATATTGGTTATTGCAGATGATCTGACTGGAGCAGCCGAAATTGCGGGCATCGCGCTGCGGTATGGCTTTTCCAGTCAAATTGTGCAGCAGTTACAGCATCCGGCTACTGCCGATGTGCTGGTGCTTAACAGCAATTCCAGATCGCTCAAGATCGATGAGGCGCTTGCTCATTTGGCACGCTTGTTCCCAGCGGCAAGTACGCAAAACTGGGATTGGGTTTACCTCAAGTTCGATTCCGCCCTGCGCGGACACATCAAGGAGGAACTGTCCTTTTTCCGCACGCTGTTTCAGGCAGCTTATCAGTTCTTCTGTCCGGTAAATATAAACCTGAACCGGGTAGTGCGCGGGCAGGAGTACTGGGTGTCTGGCAAACCTATTGCCCAAACCGCTTTTGCGCAAGATCCGGAGTTTCCGGTGCGCTCAAGTAAGCTGTTGGATGTCGTGGGGAGAGATAGTTGGACAATTCTGCCTACCCCCGCGGCTTGGGAGCCGGAATTAAAGCGTGTGCTACCTGCAGCCTCTAGCTGGGATGAGTTGCATCAGTGGGCAGCGCACATACCCAAGGAGGCTTTATGCGCTGGGGCGGCCGCCTTTTTTGAGGCCTTGCTGGGCAAGCGTAATCCAAGTGCTTCAATAGCGCAGCAACCTGCCTTTGCAGGTGGGAAAACGGTACTTTATGTTTGTGGGTCCAATCATGAGCAAAGTGTTACACGGATAAGCGCATTAACGAAAGAAAATATAATATATTGGCAGAAGACGGGTGGCGAATGGGAAGTCGCTGGCAAACTGCTCGCCCTGCTTAAGAAGAATCAAGTTGCTGTCTTTGCCGTACTACCCGGTGTTGTCGCTAAGGCCGATGTTATCCGCAGGAGCATGGCGATGGTAGTGGGCATGCTGAAAGGGGAGGATATGCCAAGAGAGCTGATTATAGAGGGCGGCGCAACGGCGAATGCCGTGCTGGAGGCACTAGAAATTAACGTTCTTTTGCCGCAAAAGGAATATGCACCCGGGCTGATCCGTAGCCACGTTCCACAGCAGGAACTAGCGATCACAATGAAGCCTGGCAGCTATCCTTGGACAGAGGAATTATGGGCTTTTGGCTCAACAACGTAAACCGAATGAATGATGAATAAACCTATTTTAAGTGTTTTTGATTATGGTATTATCGTAGCCGTCTTGTTGGTTACGCTGTATTTTGGATTGAAATATGCCAAGAATCAGAAAACGACTGAAGCCTACTTTTCAGCAAAAGGCCGAGTGCCCTCATGGGCAATCGGGATGTCGCTCCTAGCGACACTGATCAGTAGTGTTACTTTTTTGGGTTATCCCGCAGAAGGCTATGCCCACAATTGGATACTCTTAGTGCAGGGGCTCATGGTTCCTATCGTTCTTCTGGGCACAGTATGGTTTATCGTGCCGCTGTACCGCAAGGTCATAGGACTAAGTACCTATGAATATTTTGAAAAGCGTTTCGGAAATTTTGCGCGTTATTACAGTTCGATTGCTTTCGTGCTGCGGCAATTTTCGGGAATGGGCACCGTACTCTATCTGCTAGCTGTGGCTTTATCCGGTATGACCGATATAAACACCTATTGGATTATCATCGTTGTCGGAATGATTATCGTGACGGTCAATCTTTTGGGCGGCATTGAAGCGGTGATCTGGCTCGATGTATTTCAGGGATTTATGCTTTTCGCCAGTGGCATTCTCTGCCTTTTGGTAATTATTTTTTCGGTGCAGGGCGGATTGCCCGAAGTATGGCGTGTGGCCTCCGAAAACAATCGCACCGGTTTTGGTCCATATGACCTTGATTTTACCAAGCTTACCTTCGTGGTGATGGCCATTAATGGGATGTTTTATGCCATACAGAAGTATGGAACAGATCAGACCGTGATTCAGCGCTATCTCACCGCTCGTTCGGATAAATCGGCTATTCGTGCTTCCTTGATGGGTATTTTGCTTACCGTACCGGTATGGTCCTTATTTATGTTTATCGGGACAGCGCTCTTCGTGTATTACCAGCAGCAACCGCTGCCCGAGGGGATCGGTCCGAATAGCGTATTTCCGTATTTCATCATGAGCCAGCTGCCTGTCGGCGTGGTCGGCTTTATACTGGCGGCCATGGTATCAGCGGCTATCTGTAGCCTGAGTGCCGACTTAAATTCGCTAGCAGCCGTGGGGATTGAAGATTACTATAAAAAATTACGCCCTAATCGTGTAGATAATGAATACCTCAAAGCAAGTCGCACGATGGTTGCCATGGCGGGATTGATCTCGATGGGCATCGGATTTATCTATGTGGAGCTGGGTAGCGAAAGTATCTTGGGGGTCATCTTCACGTTATACGCTATCTTTTCGGGAGGGATTGTTGGTATTTTCTTGCTTGGGGTGTTTTCCAGGCGCGCAAATGCACAAGGCGTGAATATCGCAATCTTTATATGTATTCTCTTTACTGCCTATGCCTTTCTAACGAGTACCGAAATCGAAATTGGCGGACAGAAAATGGTCTTGCTCGATCTAGGCAGCTTCAACTTCACGCACAACAAATTGATGTTGGGCGTTTACAGCCATCTCATAGTGATTTTCATAGGCTACCTAGCCAGCCTATTCTATCCAAAGCCCGATCTAGACCCCAACCTGTATTTTCACGGTTGGCGGGCAAACCGAAAGTTAGCCAAGAAAGGAGGTGCAGACCATGTTTAGAACGTTACTTATAGCGACGATATTAATTTTTTTATTTACGCAAAGCAGGGCGCAGAGCTCGGACGACCAGTACCGTAAACCACTAAGAGAAGTGTTGGAATCGCTCGAGCAGCATTATGGTATCACCATTAAATACCAGGAGCAGCAGGTTGCCGGCAAATACCTGAACTATGCACGCTGGCGCTTTCGCCCTGATGTGGATGAAACCTTAAAAAATGTATTGGCCCCTCTTGATCTCAAGGTCAATAAGGAAGGCGAAAAGAAGTATAAACTTAAAGAATACGAGTACTACCGCTGGGAAGTGAAAGATGGTTGGGATTATTTGGACCAACTGGCTACAAAATACCACGATAGGGCAAGCTGGGAAAAAAGGAAGGCGGCGATCCAGCCGGAATTGTTCACGGCGCTGAAGCTCTCGCCGCTGCCGGCCAGGCCAGTCTCAAAACCAATCTTGACGGCAAAGCGGACCTTCGACGGTTACAGCGTGCAGAATTTTGCTTTAGAAATACTGCCTGGTGTTTACCTCAACGGATCGATCTACAAGCCGGCCAAAGCAAAGGGTAAAAGTGCCCTGGTGCTAAGCCCGGACGGCCATTGGGGTGATCACCGCTACCGCAAGGATGCGCAGATTCGCTGCGCTATGCTGGCTAAGATGGGGGCGGTAGCCGTCAGTTACGACCTGTTCGCGTGGGGCGAATCCCTGCTGCAGTTTAAATCGGAGGATCACCGGAAAAGCTTGGCCATGACCGTGCAGACCTTGGGCGCTATCCGCTTATTGGATTATATGCTCTCGGGGCACGCTATAGACAAATCCCGTGTAGGCATCTGCGGTGGTTCTGGTGGTGGTAGCCATGCTGTTTTGATGACGGCACTAGATGACCGCATTACGCTAAGCATTCCCGTTGTTTCGCTCTCTTCTTATTTCTATGGCGGCTGTCCATGCGAAAGTGGGCTCCCTATCCATACCAGCGCAGGCGGCACCAATAACGTCGAGCTCGCGGCAATGGCTGCACCTAGGCCGCAACTGGTCATTTCCGATGGGAAGGACTGGACAGCACATATGCCTGAACACGATTTTGCCTATTTACAGAAAATATACGGTTACTACGGACAGGCGGCTGATGTAGCCAATGTACATCTGCCCGAGGATGGTCACGATTTTGGCTATTCCAAGCGCAAACCCGTTTATGATTTTGTTGCCCGTTATTTTCAGCTCAGCAGTGATGCGCTGAGAAATAAAGATGGCCAGTACGATGAATCGGGATGTACAATTGAAGAAAAGGAAGCACTATACACCTTTGGTGCAAACGGCGAAAACCTGCCCGCCAATGCGCTGCATGGATACGAAAACCTAGAAAAACTATTTCAAAACTAGAAGGATATGGATAAAGGGAGAAGAAGTTTTATAAAGCACAGCGCGATAATGGGTGCTGGCTTACTACTGGCTGGAGACCTGTTTGCGGCAGCGGCCACCAAGCATCGCTACAAGATTGCCGTTATCGATCTAATGATCTTAAAACGACAAAAATTAAGTGCATTTGAACTTTCCAAAGATATTGGAGCCGATGGGCTCGAGGTAGACATGGGTGGGCTCGGCAACCGGGATACCTTTGAAAGCAGGCTTGCCGATCCTGCTGTGCGCGAGGAGTATTTGGCAAAATCCAAGGAAACGGGTGTAGAAATTTGCTCTTTGGCCATGACGGGCTTTTACGCCCAGTCTTTTGCTACACGGCCCACATATAAGCAAATGGTGGGCGACTGCTTAACGACATGCCAGCAAATGGGAGTCAAAGTCGCATTCCTCCCGTTGGGCATACAGGGCGATCTACGTCAACATCCCGAGCTGCGTCCGGCGATTGTTGAGCGGTTGAAAGTCGTGGGGGAAATGGCAAAAAAAGCAGGCGTCATCATTGGTATAGAAACGGCTTTGGATGCCAAAGGAGAGGTAGAACTACTCAAAGAGGTAGGCTCCAAAAATATCCAGATCTATTTCAATTTCTCCAATCCTTTGAAAGAAGGGCGTGACCTGATCAGCGAACTGAAGATTTTGGGCAAAAAAAGCATCTGTCAAATCCATTGTACTGATGAAGATGGTGTTTGGCTAGAGAACAACACCCGTTTAAATATGCCACAGGTAAAATCTGCGCTAGATAAGATGGGCTGGAAAGGTTGGTTGGTGATTGAACGTTCGCGCGATGCGAGCTTATCGCCGCGCATGGTTAAGGAAAATTTCGGTGCGAACACGCGCTACATGAAGCAAATATTTCAATGAGGAAGCTCCCAGGTATAGGTGTGTTGTTGCTCTTTGCATTTTGCATGGGCTGTAAATCCATTCCCTTGGAAAGGCAGCTGGATAGTGCATTGCTAAAAGAGGATCAGGTTGGCGCCGATCATCTTCCCGCTAGCATCGAGCCGGTGCAGTCCCCTTTTTTCAAGGCAGCCTTTGTTCGTCCGACATTTCCCCAGCGGCAAGATACGCTGCGTGCCGGTGAGCAGGATATACAGCGGCGTATAGACCTGCTGGCTGCCGCGGGTGGCGGAACTGTCGTTCTGGAGAGGGGGCATCATCTTTCTGGGCGAATCCAGCTGAAAAGTAACATCGACCTACATTTGGTCGAGGGTGCCGTTCTGGAGTTTAAAGCGGATATCGCAGATTTCCTGCCCGTCGTATTTACGCGCAGCGAAGGGGTCGAACTCTATAGTCTCGGCGCATGCATCTATGCAAATGGCGCAAAAAATATCGCGCTAACGGGAAAAGGGAAATTAGTTGGCCCAGGAAAAGGCAGTGTGCGCGAAAGAACTATGACGCATGATGTAATTGAAAATATCGTGGATAGCAATACGCCGGTTACAGGTAGGGTGTACGATGGGAAAACCACCGACTATATATTCCCACCGGCCCTGATAGCACCCATCAATTGCCAGCAGGTTTGGATTGAGGGGCTACATTTAGAGCGGTCAGCATTCTGGAATGTTGTGCCCACCTATTGTGAAGACGTGGTCATCCGTGGTCTCCGCATTCATTCGGTAGGCATACAGCGTGGTGACGGAATTGACATAGAGTCTTCAAAAAACGTGCTGGTTGAGTATTGTACGCTAAATACAGGCGATGACTGCATCGCCATAAAGGCCGGGCGCGGCTACGATGGCTTGCGCGTGGGGCGTCCTTCGGAAAATATCGTCGTGAGGTATTGCCTATCTGCCCAGGGGCATGGCGGGTTTACCATTGGTAGCGAGACGGCGGGAATGGTGCGTCAGGTATACGTACATGACTGTGTATTTACAGGAACGGATGTAGGCATTCGTTTTAAAACCAGAAGGCCTCGGGGTGGCGGGGGCGAGAAAATTCGCTTTGAAAATATTCGGATGGATGTTGTGCACTCTGCGCTACGTTGGGACATGCTCGGTCAGGCAATGCATGTGGGCAACCAGGCGAGTCGCGATTATAAGGTTGAAAAAAATGCGTTGACTCCACGTTTCGCTGAAATCGATCTGAAGAATATATACATCGGTACATCTAGCGATTGCATCAAGGTCGAAGGCATTCCCGAGTCTGTTCTCGAGCAGGTTACTTTGGATCGGGTGTATGGCCGCGGTAGGAGTTACCTTTCGCTGAAAGATGCGCGCGACATCCACATCAAAAACAGCACGTTTGTCTGTGATGTAATCGCTGTAGACAGCGTCAATGTAACCGGCCTGAAGCAAGAGAATATGGTGTTAACCCAAAACAAGCAGCTTTAATTGTATGAATATGGAACTGGTGATAGATAGGATCCTGCGCAAAAAAAATATTATTGTCTTGATGACACTATTTAATATGGTGCTTATTATGGGCCTTGCTTCACGGGTTTATGCAAAGTTGGGCATCGGGCAGATATTGATCTCAGGACGGGAGAATCCATTAGGTATCAACACGCTTTCCCCTAGCGTCAGCTGGAAGCTGACCAGCGATGGACACGATGTGCTGCAAAAAGCATACAAGATAGAAGTAAGTACAGATCGTCAATTTACCGGGGGGGAAAATCTGCTGTGGAACTCCGATTGGGTTGCCACAGCGCAGTCGCTGCACATTGTGTACGCGGGAGCTGTATTGACCGCGGGAGAAACCTATTATCTGCGCCTGCACGTGCAGGATAATCAGGGAAACATCGCGGTTAGTACCGTTCAATCTTTCCACATCGGCTTATTAAAACAGCAAGACTGGAGCGGGGCAAAATGGATCGCAAAGGATATCCTGCCCGATTCGTTGATCAACCCGTTGCCGCTCAGCTCGAGTAAGCTGCGCACGGATAAGAGCTATGATCTTCCTGTTTTCAGAAAAACAGTTCACCTCACGCGAAAATTAAAATCATCTATTGCCTATGTCTCGGGTTTGGGACATTATGAACTGCTCTTGAATGGGCAGGCGGTGGACGATGCCGTTCTGCAGCCGGGCTGGACAAAGTATGATAAAGAAGCATATTACGTTGTCTATGACCTCACAGGGGCATGGAAAAAGGGTAAAAACAGCTTGGCCCTATTATTAGGGAACGGATTTTATTACATCCCCCCTGTTAAAGGTCGCTTCCAAAAACATAAGGTAGCGTTCGGTTTGCCTAAGCTGAAAATGAAAGTGGTCAACACCTACCAGGACGGAACGCAGGAGGTTATCGTGAGCGATGCGAGCTGGAAAGTTGCGCGCTCGCCCATCACCTTCTCCAGTATGTATGGGGGTGAAGATTACGACGCTTCCCTGCTGCCGGCAATGTGGGCCATGCCCCAATTCGATGATCGCAAGTGGGCGAATGCCCTGCTGGTTGATGGACCGGCACTTACAGCCCAGGAAACGGAGCCCGTTCGCGTGATGGAGGAATTTCAAGGTAAATGGATACATAAGGATGCAAAGGGAAACAGTGATATCTACGACTTTGGGCAGAATGCATCCGGCATCGTTTCCCTGAAAATGAAAGGAAAGCCGGGCGATACGGTGCGTATATACCCTGCCGAGCTGCTAACCGAGGCGGGGCTACCCAACCAGAAACATTCAGGCAGCCCATATTACTTCCAGTACATCTTCGCAAAAGAAAGCGAAGTGGAGTGGCGCCCACGATTCACCTATTACGGTTTTCGCTATGCGCAGGTGCAGCGGCGTGCTGGGCGCGGCGGGAATATCGAGATTCTCGATGTAAGGGCACAGCATATCCGTAACGGCGCACGACAGATCGGCGCTTTCCACAGCTCGGATAGCCTGTTCAACAAAATTCACGGTCTGATCGATTGGGCCATCAAAAGCAACATGGTAAGCGTATTTACCGACTGCCCACATCGTGAAAAATTAGGATGGTTGGAGCAGCTCCACCTCATGGGGCCATCGGTCCATTACAACTATGACGTTGCTCGCTTATTCAAAAAGTCGTTGCGCGACATGCGCTTTTCGCAGACGGCAGATGGCCTAGTCCCTGAGATTGCACCGGAATACGTACAATTTGATTGGGGGGGCGATATGTTCCGCGATTCACCGGAATGGGGATCCAGCGCGATACTTTTAGCTTGGTACGCCTACCAGTGGTATGGTGATATTACGTTTCTTACGGAGAACTATCCCATGATGCAGAAATATGCGGCCTATCTGCAGGCAAAAGCAAAAGATAATATCCTATATCAAGGGCTCAGCGACTGGTACGACCTTGGCCCAGAAAGGCCCGGCGTGTCGCAGTTAACGCCTAAAGGGATTACGGCAACGGCCATCTACTACGACGATTTAAAGGTCTTGGGAAAAATAGCGGCTTTATTGGGCGATAAGCAGGGGCAAAGGCTGTACGATTCTCTGAAAACCCAGGTGCATAGCGCATTCCAAGAGAAGTTCTATCAGGCAGATTCGGCAACCTACGGTTCTGGAAGCCAAACCTCCCTAGCGATGCCCCTTTATATGGGATTAGTGGACAGCAGCGATCGGGACGCCGTGTTTAAAAACCTGGTGGCAGACATCCTAGCGCAGGATACCGCTTTTACGGCAGGCGATGTTGGACACCGCTACCTCTTGCAGGTACTTCAACAGGAAAACAGAGATGACCTTATTTTCGCTATGCACCATGATGATACACGGCCCGGCTACGGCTATCAGATTCGAAAGGGTGCTACAGCACTAACCGAATCTTGGGCAGCGCTGCCCAATGTCTCCAATAACCACTTTATGCTGGGGCATCTTATGGAATGGTTTCATGCCGGCTTGGGCGGTCTAGGACAAGAAAAGAACTCTATTGCCTACAAGCATTTGCGCGTTGCGCCACGGCTAATCGATACGCTTAAAGAATGTAAACTCGCCTTTGAAAGTCCGTACGGCAAAGTGCTCTTGGAGCGCGAGGATAAAAATTATACGCTGGAAATTCCTGTAAATAGCCTATGCACGGTCGTATTGCCGGCCCATACAGACTTTCTGGTCAATGACGACGCGCTCCATAAGTTTAAAACAGTTCGCACCGGCGATGCGGTGGAGCTGGAATTGGGATCGGGAATCTGGAAAATTGTTCCACTCAAAAAGTAAGATGCCTACCGCAGACGGGCCTAAAAGATAATGATGAAGATGAAAAATACGATCGTACTATTATGCTTGCTGTTTGCCGCTCGACTATCCAGCGGACAAACTGCCGACGTTTCGCAAGCCGAGATGCAAAAGCTCTATGAGGAGGTAAAAACCCCTTTTAAGTATGGCTTGGTGTTGACACCGACAAAGAGCACCGACTTGATGGATTGCCCGAGTATCTATAAAAGCGGCAAGAAATGGTATATGACCTATGTCGTTTTTGATGGTGTGGGCTATGAAACCTGGCTTGCCGAAAGCCATGATCTCCTTTCGTGGAAAATATTGGGCAAGCAAATGTCTAAACAGGATGATGGTAAATGGGACGCCAAGCAGCGGGCAGGCTATAACGCCCTGATTGATACCAAATGGGGCGGAAGTTATAAGCTGCACACTTTTCAGGGCAAATATTGGATGTCCTATTTCGGCGGGTCGACGGCGGGCTATGAACCTGAACCGCTTTCCATCGGCATCGCATTTACAACAAAAAAACCTACTCGGCCCATGGAGTGGCAACGGTTGGACGAACCTGTTTTGGGTGATACCGATCCGGATGTGCGCTGGTGGGAAAACAGGCATAAATTATTTAAAAGTTATGTCATTGAAGATCCAAGCCGCCAGACAGGACACTGCTTTATCATGTATTACAATGCCGTCGGCGATTCGCTGGAGAACAACAAACCGACCCGCTGGTACGAACGCATCGGAATGGCTGTTTCTAACGATATGACAATCTGGAAGCGCTATGGCAAAGATCCAGTAGTGCACCATCCTGTGGGAATCACCGGCGACCCGATGATCCAAAAGATCAACGATACCTGGGTCATGTTTTACTTTGGTGCTTTCTGGAAAGATAGAAACGGTGGCTTTAACCGTTTTGCAGCATCAAAAGACCTGGTTCACTGGACAGACTGGCAAGGAGACAATCTGATCGAATCGTCCGAAGATTTTGACCGGCAATATGCGCATAAGTCTTTTGTGCTAAAGCACAAAGGCGTAGTCTACCACTACTATTGCGCGGTGGATAAAGATGGCAATCGAGCAATCGCGGTGGCCACATCGAAAGATATGGGCAAGAGTAGCTTACATTTTAACAAAAAATAGTTTGTAGATAAAATAGATAATGGATATGACTCGGATTTTATATGTATTTCTTTCCTTTTTTGTGGCCACGGCAACCTTTGGGCAATCCCAGAGAGCGCTTAAATTTAACGATGATTGGCATTTCTCGCTAGCGGACGACCTGCAGTTTCGCAGTGAAAATTACAACGACACGCAGTGGGAGGGCGTAAGGCTACCGCATGACTGGAGCATTCTATCGGACTTCGGGGCGGACTTTCCTGCGGGAAATGCTGGCGGTGCACTGCCGGGCGGGGTTGGCTGGTATAGAAAAAGCTTTCAGGTGGCGGCAAAAGACAAAGGCCAACACATCAGCATCCACTTCGGTGGCGCCTATCGCTACACCGAAGTATGGATCAATGGGAAATACCTGGGCAAGCACAGCAATGGCTATCTTTCCTTTTCACACGACTTATCACCATATCTACGCTATGGCAATACGCCAAACCTCATCGCCGTTCGCGTGGACAATAGCCAGCAGCCCAATTCGCGTTGGTATACAGGTTCCGGCATCTACCGCGATGTAGTCCTAAAATATCAACAGCAGACACATTTGCTGCCTGAGGAAACCTTCATCACCACGCCCGAGGTATCAACGGATAAGGGCACCTTACGCGTGCAGTCGCAGATCCACAATCCAGAAAAAAGAAATTTGCGCGTCGCGTTGCACCTCCTTGATCAAAACGGAAAGCGCGTGGCCAGCACAGCGGCAGCAGTAAAATCAAATAACATCGATCAAACCCTATCTTTAAAGACCCCGCAGCTATGGGATGTGGTATCGCCAAACCTCTACACCCTAGAGATGGTGCTGCAGGATGCCCAAGGGAAAGAGCTAAATTCCCTTAGGCAGCGTGTAGGCTTTCGCAGCATAGCCTTTGATGTGAAGAAAGGATTCTTCTTAAACGATCAACCGTTAAAGATTCTGGGCGTATGTCTGCACCATGACCTGGGGGCACTTGGTGCGGCCTTTAATAAATCTGCTGCCAAGCGCCAGTTGATGATGATGAAAGAGATGGGCGTCAATGCGATCCGTACCGCGCACAATCCGCCGGCAAAGGAAGTCCTTGATCTTTGTGATGAGATGGGGCTTTTGGTGTATGATGAGGCTTATGATATGTGGCAGAAAAGAAAAAATAAATTTGACTATCACCAAGATTTTAAAGAGCATCACCTAACCGATTTGCAGGCCCTTATTAAACGCGACCGGAACCATCCATCGGTTATTATGTGGAGCATAGGCAATGAAATTCGTGAACAGTTTGATAGCACGGGTACCGTACTGACCAAGGAGATGACTGCCGTGGTCAAGGCCCTGGATAACACGCGCCCTGTAACCGCTGCGCTAACGGAAACCAACTACGTAAAAAACTTTATAGCACAGGCCGAGACATTGGACGTTCTAGGCTTCAACTACAAATATGACGACTACGATAAGTTGCCTAAGGAATTTAAAAATGTACCGCTCATCGCTTCTGAAACGACATCTGGCCTGCAGACCAGAGGGGTGTATGACGCCGTGCACGATACCATCCAGTTTTGGCCGGCATCCAGCAAGGATAAATTTGTGACCAATGGAAACCCTGACTTTACTGTCTCGGCCTACGACAATGTCGCCGCCTATTGGGGAACATCGCACGAGCGGGCATGGCTGGAAGTGAAGAAGCGTGATTTCCTTGCCGGTATTTTCGTGTGGACAGGTTTCGATTATTTGGGAGAGCCGGTACCATATCCTTATCCTGCGCGTAGTTCCTACTACGGCATTGTAGATTTGGCCGGTTTTCCCAAAGATGTGTACTACATGTATCAGGCCGAATGGACAGATAAAGACGTGCTGCACCTGCTTCCGCACTGGAACTGGAAAGCTGGCGATACGGTCGACGTGTGGGCCTACTACAACAATGCCGATGAGGCAGAGCTGTTTTTGAATGGCAAGAGCTTAGGGAAGTCATCTAAAAATGCCGATCGCTTGCACGCTGCCTGGAAAGTTCCTTTTGAGGCCGGAGAAATCAAGGTCGTGAAGTATAACAAAGGAAAAGTGGTTCAGCAGCAAGTGAAGCGTACGGCAGGTTCCGCAAAAAAGATAGCGACGCGTGTAACGCATGATGATTTTAAGACAGATGACGACCGTGATCTCTATTTCCTGGAGGTGCAGCTGCTGGACGATAAAGGCCAGGCGGTAGCGCACGAAGACATAGAAATCTCTTTCGAAGCGACTGCGGGAGTGGATGTGCTGGGCACAGACAACGGTTTTCAGGCAGACCTGCGCGGGCTGAACAATCCAAAACGGAAAACATTCAAAGGTAAAGCGCTTGCTATTGTTCGCATGGGGGATGCGGCAACGACAAAGGCAGTGCTCATCAAATCCAGCTTGGGCGAAATATCCGTCCCATTGCAAACAAGTAAATAAACCAAAATAAGCTAACGAGTATAAATCTTAATCTATGATGCAAAAAAATGTAAAACAGAAGTCCCTTGGGCTGCCTTTGCCAACCAGACGCCACTCCGGCAGATGGGGAGCCTGGGTTTTGCTTCTTGGACTACAGCCCGTTGCCCTGGTTGCGACGGCGGGTAGGGAGGCACCGTCCCTGCTAAGTGTTTACCAGCAGGAAGTAACGGGAAAAGTGATTGATGAAAACGGGCAGCCCGTGGCCGGGGTGACGGTGGCCGTTGTCGATGCGGTGCTTTCTACCGCCACAGACGGGCAAGGGTCGTTTACCTTGCGCTTAAACAATGCGCAAAGTCAGCTCTTGTTCTCGGCTGTAGGTTACAAGGAGCAGACCATAGATGTGCGGGCAGGGCAAGCCTTGGAAATCGTCCTCCAGCGGGATGACCAAGCGCTGGACGAGGTGGTGGTCATCGGATTTGGAACGGTCAAGAAAAGAGACCTAACCGGGTCGGTCACCTCGGTGAAACCCGAAGATATCGTGCGATCTCCCGCTTCAAATGCCTTGGAGTCCATTCAGGGGCAGGTTCCGGGTTTAGATATCACTCGGTCCTCGGGAAGTGCCACTTCGGGCGTTAATCTTACCATCCGTGGAAAGCGATCCTTATCGACAGCCGCGGGAGCCAATAGCCCGCTGGTCATCATCGATGGCATGCAGGGCGGGAATATCAGCGATATACATCCGCAGGATATTGCCTCGATGGAAGTACTGAAAGATGCTTCATCCACGGCTATCTATGGTTCGCAGGGCGCAAATGGGGTTATTATCGTCACCACCAAAAGAGGCCGGGAAGGCCGTCCTGTGGTCAACTATAACGCCTATGTGGGCGCTAACGGCTGGGCACAATACCCCGAGATGCGGACCGGCGATGATTATATTGCGCTGCGTAGAGAAGCCGCGAAGACCGCTGGCCAGTGGAACGGCCCTGCCGATGATCAAACCTTGTTCACGGTGGGCGAATGGGCAGCATTGCAGCAAAACCAATGGGTCAACTGGAAAGAAGAGGTATTCCATACCGGGATTGTTCAAAATCACCAGTTGTCGATCAGCGGGGGTAACACCAACACCAAAGGGTTGCTTTCGGGAGGCTATTACCGCGAATTGGGCTCTTTTAAAAATGATGCATTGGATAAGTTCAACCTGCGCCTGAACGTGGACCAAAACCTTGGTTCTATGGTGAAAGTAGGTACATCCTCGCAGATCACCCACTACGACGGAAACGAACGGGCGGACAATGTGCTGTGGCGGGCGGCAACCAATGTGCCGCTGGGCGTTCCCTATGATGAGCAGGGGGCTGTCGTCCTGTGGCCGCTCGGCCGGGAGGGGAAAGTGAGTCCACTGGCGGATGAAGCAAGTGAATTCACGGCGCAGCACCGCACGGCAAACACCAATATCATTACCAATGGTTTTGTGGAAATAAAACCTTTTGCCGGCTTATCGTTCCGCTCCAATTTAGGTGTAAACTTGCAGTACCATAAAAATAACGACTTCGAGAGTGAAAGCTCGATCGATCGTGCAGGCGAATTTCCAAATTCCATCGCCAGTATCGACAGCGAGAACAGAAGCTTTATCAACTGGGATAATATTATCAACTATAATGTGGAACTTGGGAAGCACAGCTTCGGGCTGACCGCGCTGACCTCCTGGACGCAGTCAAAATTAAACACCTCCTACATGGAGGGGACCGGGCAATTGGTTCCCCAGCAGTTGTGGCACAATATCGGTGCTAACGATAAGGACTCCTATGTCATTCGGTCCGGGTATATTCAGAGCCAGACACTTTCCTATGCCCTTCGCGCGAATTATTCCTACCAGGGACGCTACCTGCTTACCGTCTCGAACCGTTGGGATGGCGCATCACGCCTTTCCAAAGAGAATAAATGGGCATCTTTCCCCTCCCTAGCTGCAGGCTGGCGGATAAGCGACGAGAACTGGTTCAACTGGAAGCCGGTCAACGAATTGAAAGTGCGGGCCAGTTACGGGCAGACGGGAAACTCCGGGATCAATGAGTATGGAACACAGTCCGGTGTAACCGGACATACAAATGCGGCGTTCCAAGATCAAGGTTTTGTGTACTACGTGTACAACACGTTGATCGGCAATGAAGATCTTGGCTGGGAGCGGTCGGCATCCTGGAACTTGGGCTTGGATGCGCAGTTTTTCAACAGCCGGATCAACCTGACAGCGGATTTCTACGACACCAGAACAACGGATATTCTCTTGCCGCGGACGCTGCCCACATCCATGGGCTCAGGAAACAATACGCCATTCCAGATCTATCAGAATATAGGCAGCAGTAATAACCGCGGCCTAGAAATTATCTTGAACACCAGAAACCTGACCGGCGCATTCCAGTGGAGTACGGACTTTACCTTTGGAACAAACAGGGAAAAAATCGTTGACCTTATCGATGGACGCGATATCATAGGGGCCACCACACGCGAAACCGAAAGCTTGTTGATCGGGCGTCCGTTGGAATCATTTTACACGTTCAAGCGTTTGGGTATCTGGCAAACAAGCGAAGCGGAAGAAGCTGCGCGCTATTTTAGGGATGCCGAAAAAACACAGCCATTCAAACCCGGCGATATTAAGCTGGCCGATCTTAACGGCGACTTTGTGATCGATGACGTGAACGACGTGACGTATATCGGAACCACATCGCCGCGCTGGACCTTGGGTTTTAACAACACATTTTCTTACAAAAACTTCGATGTCAATATATATGCATTAGCAAGATGGGGGCAAATGATGGATTACGAGTTGACGGGAGCCTTTGATCCGCAAGGTCGCGGAAACCAACCTGCTTACCTGAATTATTGGACGCCGGAAAACGCGAGCAACGATTTCCCGCGGCCCAGTATGACAAATTTCTACAACTATCAGGGCTACCAAACATACAGTTACGTGGACGGATCGTACATCAAACTAAAAACCGTGACGCTGGGCTACCGTCTGCCAAAGGCCACCCTAGAGAAGATGAAGATGAATAGCGTACGTTTTTACTTTAGCGGAAACAACCTGTTCTCCTGGGCGAAGAGTGATCTGGTGCAGAACTACGATGCTGAGCGTGGAGGTTCGGCCAAGAGCCCACTACTACGTCAATTTGTCCTTGGTGTTAACTTAGATTTTTAGTCATGAAAAGAATGTTAAAATATATAATGGGAGTGGGCCTGGTTTGTGCGCTGAACGCTTGCAGTTTGGATGAGTACAACCCCGGCGGCACCACGTCTGATGTGGTCTTTTCCAACGAAGCGGGTATCAATGCGCTGGTCAATTCCGCTTATGTGTATTACGGTGCACAATTCTATGGTCGCGAAGATATTTTGATGTTGACCGAGGGTGGAACGGACCTTTGGATCAATATCGCCAACTCCGGATATGGGCGGCAGATGACCAAGTACGATGGACTTAATTCCACCGTGGGCCAGATTCGTAATACCTGGAATCGCTTATACGAAATTGTAAACTATTGCAATGCCGGCTTGGGACGTATTGCCGATGTTACTTTTACCAACCAGGAAGAGAAGAAATCCAGGTTGGGCGAATTGTCTTTTCTCAGGGCCTATGCCTATTGGCATTTGGTGGAGCAGTATGGTGCTGTAGACCTGCGCACCCAGGAGACCAAAACCGCAGTATTGACTGCCGAGCGGTCTGCAGCATTGGCCTTCTACGATCTGATGCTTAGCGATCTGGAGGTTGCCATCGCCAATCTACCGGTGGCGCCTATTCCGGCGGCGGATATCGGCCGCGCAACGCTGAAAGCGGCATACGGGTTAAAGGCCCGCGTAGCACTCACGCGCGTTGCCTACGAGGAGTTGCGATCGGAAAAAGACAGGTACTATGGCGTAGCGGCCGAGGCCGCGCAGTACGTGATCAGCAACCAGGCGGCCCTGCAAACCTCGCTATACGGGACACCCGAAGAGGTCTTTCGGCCGGCGAACAACAAAAATAACCGCGAAGCGCTCTTTACCATCACGCACTCTACGGTGAACTCGCTGAATCCACAGCCCAATAACCCCAACAGGTTACATATCTGGTTCAAGGCTAAATATTCGGCGAAGGCGGGCATGGTCCGCGACCTGGAATATGGCGCAGATCGTAATTCCAATTCGGGAGGGATGTGTTTTATGCCAACCCGTCACTTACTGGAGCTGTATGACGAAGATATGGATCGCCGCTACCAAGATTGGTTTCGGGAGAAGTATTACCTGAATACTAATCAGTATGCCTGGACGGCAGATGACTTGGCCGCTTTCGAAAAGCCAGGCAGTTTGGTGGGGTCATCCTTATCGCGTGGCGATCTTGCACTGTGGTTTACCAAGAAGAAGGTTACGACCGAAAAGCGCAATCTTCCCTATGCGCTGGTAGATATTGATGACACCTATAACGGCGCCCGCGTGAGCAGCAATGCGCGCTTCAACGTTCACTTTCCATCACTCAAGAAGTTCGATGACCCCAATTTACCGGAGGCCGGTTCGCAGGTGGGCTCTAAAGACGTCATCGTGATGCGTTTGGCAGAGATGTACCTGATCGCAGCTGAGGGTGAAGCCCTGCGGTCGGGAGGCGACAAGGCGAAAGCGGCGGAGCTTATTAACGTGTTGCGCAGGCGTGCCGCGCAACCGGGGCGCGAGGCCGATATGTTGATCGCCCAGGATGAGCTTAACCTAGATTTTATCCTGGAAGAAAGAGGACGTGAGCTTTGCGGTGAACATCTGCGCTGGTTTGACCTGAAGCGTACGGGTAAGCTGTACAACTATGTGCAGCAGTATAACCCGGATATTACCCTTGTGCAACCTCACCATGTCAGAAGGCCCATACCACAACAATTTTTAGATGCAATAACAAATCCAGCAGAATTTGGTCAGAATGAAGGATATTAAAACAAGGCTCTGCGTAGCCCTACTCACCCTGCTGTTCGCTTTTTCCCAAGCGGCAAGGGCGGGTGAGATTTATGTTGCTGCGAGCAGCCAAACCAAGGGTGATGGCAGTAAAGAAAAGCCGTTTGCCAGTTTGGAAGCGGCACTCCGCCAGGCGCGTGAATGGCGCCGCTTGAACGACCCGCGCACAGCGGGCGGTATTACGATATGGGTGAACGATGGCCTGTACAGGCCATCGCAAACCATCCTTATCCGGCCGGAAGATAGCGGCACCAAGCAAAGTCCCACGCGCATAAAAGCTGTAGGCGATGCGGCTATTTTCTCCGGCGGCATTGCTATCAGCGGATGGAAACCTGCAGGCAAAGTAAGCGGGCTTGCGAAAAAAGTGGGCAGCAAGGTTTTTGTTGCCGATGCGCCACGTTCCGGCGGCAAGCATTTTGCCTTTCGGCAATTGTGGGTCAATGAGCGCAAGGCTATCCGCGCAGAAAGCCACGATGACAGGCATCTGCCGCGCATCCTAAACTGGGATTTCGAGATGGGTACAGCGACGATCCCAAATGTATTTCCCGACCTTAAGCTGGAAGCCGGGATGGAGTTTTTTATCCACCAATGGTGGGCCATTGCACAGCTCCGCATTCAAGATGCGGCGGTCTTTCGGGACAGTATCGTGCTGAGCTTCCATGAGCCCGAGCGCCAGCTGCAGAACGAGCACCCGTGGCCGAAACCGTGGCTCTCCAAGGAACATGGCAATTCTGCTTTTCGGCTAGTAAACGCGCTGCAGTTTCTTGATCAGGCGGGAGAATGGTTTCTGGACGAGGATAACCACAAAGTATACTACTACCCACGCCAGGGAGAAGACATGAAAGCGGCAAGCGTGAGCGCGCCGTATTTGGAGACTATCCTTGAGCTGCAGGGCACAATGGAAAATCCGGTCTGCAATGTGCAAATAGAAGGTTTGAAATTTGAGCATAGCACCTGGCTACGCCCACATACCCATGGTCATGTGGCCTTGCAGGCAGGCATGTATTTCGTTGATGCCTACAAGCTGCAAAAGCCCGGTACAGCGGATAAAGCGGGGTTGGAGAACCAAGCGTGGGTGGGACGCCCCGGCGCGGCCGTTCAGCTAAGGAACACAAAACATACCAGCATCCTGAATTGTAGCTTCGCGCACCTAGCAGCCACCGGGCTGGACTATCTTGAGGCAAACTTTCAGGATACTCTACAGGGCAACGTATTTCAGGATATTGCCGGATCGGGAGTGCTGCTGGGCTCATTTTCCGACCAGCAGATGGAAGCACACCTTCCTTATCTGGCTAGCGATGAGCGCCGCATGACGGATGGAACCTACATTGCCAATAATTTGATACAGCAGGTCGGTAACGAAGATTGGGGGACCGTCGGCATCGGTGCCGGCTTTGTGCGCAACCTGGAGATCATCCACAACGAACTGCTGGATCTGCCCTATACCGGTATAAGCCTGGGATGGGGATGGACGCCGACGGTGAACAGCATGAAGAATAACCGCGTGCAGCATAATAAGATCACGCGCTACGGGCAGTACATGTATGATGTGGCGGGCATATACACGCTTTCCGCGCAGCCGGGAACCAAGATCCAGTACAACGTGATCGACAGTATCTATGTATCGCCTTACGCGCATATTCCCGATCATTGGTTTTACCTCTATACCGATGAGGGATCAGCGTACATGACGGTTTCCGACAATTGGTTTCCATCGAATAAGATCCTACAGAATGCCAATGGACCTAGTGTCGATTGGAAAAATAATGGTCCGGGCGTAGCAGCGCAACTCGTTGCAAAAGCAGGTTTCCAGCAACCATACCAGCATTTGGCAGGCGCAAGGGCACCACTACAAGATTCTGCCGCGTTCAATGCCTACGTTCCGTTTACCAAGCCCGTGTTTTTTCAGATCCATGATCCCCAGCAGCGGGTGAAGCCTGCGGATGTAGAGGCCTTCTTTACACGGCAGGGTGCTGATGTGTCTCAGCTGTTTCGCTGGAAAGACTACACGGTGCTGCAAACCACCGATGAGTTTGGCAAGAAACTCGCCGGCGCCTGGCTTGCCAACTATCCCCAGGTCGCCTACAAGGTTTTCAATAACCTGTTTTACAGTTTCGATAAGAGCCTCTGTGGCGAGGTGTCATCGCAGAGCGAGACGGACTACGTACTGTTGACCGCGGAGCTCGTGGAGGATAAGGCAAAGCAGGAGGCGTATCTGCTGGCCCACCAGCAGCAGTATGAGCAGTGGCCAGAAGTGGCCAAAGGCTTTTGTCAGGCTGGATTTGAGGAAGTATTGTTATACCGCAATGATCGTCAGCTGATGCTGTATATTTCCTTTCCGAAGGGAAAACGCTTTGAAGAGATAGACCCCTTGACGCTGAAAGACAACCCACGCGTTAACGAATGGAATAAACTGATGGGCAGCTATCAGCAGGGGATAGAAGGTACAGCTGCCAATGAAACTTGGATTTTTTATAAGAAATAAGCATGCAATCAACAGAAAAATTAAGATTAGGAATTTTAGGTCTTGGTGAAGGACGGAGCACGATGTCGGCCGCGCTGCAAAGCGAGCACATCGATCTAGTGCAGATTTGTGATTTGAACGAAGAGCTCGGGCGTAAACGCATTAAAGAGTTCGACTTCCACAATTACACCCCGCGGTACGAAGATCTTTTGCAGAACAAGGACATCGAAGCTATCGCAATCTACACGCCCGATCATCTCCATGCCACGCACATCCGATTGGCTTTGGAGCATGGCAAGCATGTGGTCTGCACGAAGCCTTTTATCGATAACCTGGCCGATGCAAACGAACTGCTTGCGCTGGCCGAAGAAAAAGGAAAGCGCGTTTTTGTTGGACAGAGCTCGCGGTTTTTCGAACCGGTGAAGAAGCAGCGCCAGGACTTTGAAGCGGGACTGATTGGTGAGTTGATTACTATTGAAGGGTACTACCATGCGGATCACCGCTGGTTTTTGGATAAACCATGGTCCCTGCAGTCCTCGTTCAAGTGGTTGTACGGGGGGCTTAGCCATCCGGTCGATTTTATCCGCTGGTACCTGCCGAATATTGAAGAGGTGATGGGCTACGGGATGTTGAGTTCCAACGGACAGAAGGGCGGATTGCAAAACGCCGATACCATGCACTTTATCTTTAAGGCGGAGGACGGCCGCATTGCACGTGTTAGCGGCGCATACACCGGCCCGGTGCAGCCCGTCACGCGCGATAGCGAAATGAGTTGTATCCTCCGCGGAACGGAAGGCTGTAGTCAGGCCGATTACATGGATCTGCGCTACGCGATCACCGACAAGACCGGTGAAGAGCGCATGCTGACCTGGGAGCATAAATTAAAGCATTATTTCCGCTTTGAAGGCAAAAGCCACCATGCGGGCGAGTACCAAAACTACTTGGAATATTTTGGCGATGCCATCCGAAACAATACGCCTGCCTTTCCGGATATGAAAGAAGGAATCGGAACGATTGCGCTCTTGCAGGCCATGGATGAATCGCTGCGGACAGGAAAGCCGGTGCGCCCGAAAGACCTGCTTGAAAAATTTGGTGTCAACCTGTAAGCTATTATGAATAATATCCTTGATAAACTTACGATAGTCGACTACGGGATTGTGACCGTCTACCTCGTTGCGCTATTGGCGATTGGACTTTTTTCATCGCGCAACCGCGCGGAAGGTGCCGCACATTTTCTAGCGGGAAAATCATTGAGCTGGTACAGTATAGGATTTAATATGTGGGCCACCAACGTGGGGCCTTCCATGTTACTAGCCTTCGCTACCGTAGGCTACACGTCCGGCATTGTCGCTGTGAATTTCGATTGGTACGCCTTCGTCTTTTTGTTCCTACTGGCCGTGGTCTTTGCGCCTCGCTATATTGCATCGGGCGTGCGAACGCTGCCTGAGTTTATGGGCAAGCGCTTTGGGCCCGATACCCAGACTATCCTAGCCTGGTACTCCCTCGTAAAAATGCTGATCTCTTGGCTTTCGCTCGGTCTTTTTGCTGGAGGCTTCTTGGTTCGCCAAATTTTGGGAATCCCGATGTGGCAGTCGGTGACGGTGCTCGTCGCCCTGGCCGGAGTTTTCGCCTACACGGGCGGACTGCGCACCGTGGCTAAAATCAATATCTTCCAGATGATTTTGCTGATCGTGGTCTCTGCCCTGCTCACCTTCCTCGGACTATCAAAGATTGGCGGCATCGATGGGTTGATCGCGAATACACCGAATGGGTACTGGTCGTTGATACGCCCGGCCAGCGATCCAGACTATCCCTGGTATGCTATCGCATTGGGCTACCCTGTGGCCGCTATCGCATTTTTCTGTACCGATCAGGCCATGGTACAATCGGTGCTAGGTGCAAAAAACCTTAAGCAAGGCCAACTGGGTGTCAACTTTATTGCTTGGCTGAAGATCTTGTCCCTACCACTATTTATACTAACTGGTGTTATCTGTTATATTTTGTTTCCAGGTTTGGAAGATCCGTCATTAGCCTACATGACGATGGTCACCAACCTATTTCCTACAGGCTTGAACGGATTGGTCATCGTCGTGCTGATTGCAGTCCTTGTTGGAACGATTGGCTCATCGCTGAATTCATTGAGTACCGTTTTTACAATGGATATATACCTGAAACATATTAACCCCGAGGCCGATAACCGAACCGTAACGCAAATAGGGCGCTACACCATTATTGTCGGATGTCTGGCATCTGTGCTCGTGGCTATCGCCATCGATCAGATCAAAGGCCTCAATCTCTTTGATGTGTTTCAATCTATCTTAGGCTTTATTGCACCACCTTTGGCGGTAATTTTTCTGTTGGCCGTGCTCTGGAAGCGCACCAATAAAGCTGCGGTAAATACACTCTTAACGTTCGGCGCTGTATTAAGTCTTGGAACAGGCGTGCTCTACCTTTGGGTATTCCCCAAGGATGTGTATAGCTTCTGGCCGCATTACCTTATGCTTTCCTTTTACCTGTTCGTAGCACTACTGATTCTGGGGATCGTTATCTCCTTGCTTGTGGGCAAGTCGGAGTTTGAAAAGCAAAACCAAATGGCCTACCGTATTACCATAGAAAGACCCGGCCCAGCCGTCAAATGGGCATGGGGAATTCTGTTCGTCGTAATGGTTTGCCTATATTTATTCTTTAAATAACACACAACAATCAAATTTTGATATCTACCAATCATATGGCAAATAAAATTCAACTAAAGGGCATTACATGGGGACATAGCCGCGGCTTACTGCCAATGTTGGCCACTGCGCAACGCTACGAAGAGCTACACCCGGATGTTGAGATCCTTTGGAAAAAGCGTACCCTCCAGGAATTTGCTGATAAATCTATCGAACAGCTAGCCGCGGAGTACGACCTATTGGTGATCGACCACCCTTGGACCGGGCATGCCGCCGCCAAAAAGATTATCGTTCCATTTGACGACCATTTGGATGGAGCATACCTGGCTGATCAAAAATTGAATAGCGTAGGACAGTCTTACCCCAGCTATAATTTTGAAGAAAAGCAGTGGGCGCTTCCTATCGATGCGGCAACCCCCGTTGCGGTAAGTCGCCCCGACCTGTTGTCAGACCTGGGAACGGCACTGCCCAAAACATTTGCCGATGTATTGGCGCTGGCAGACCAAGGACGTGTAGCCTTTTCCTTGCTGCCCATTGATGTGCTGATGAGCTTCTACATGTTTTGCTGTTCGCTGGGCGAGGATCCCTGCCAACAGGAAAATGAGGTCATCAGCTCTGCTGTGGGCATAAAGGCTTTGCAGCAGTTCAAGGCGCTAGCTGACCGGGTGGATGCAAGGTTTTATCAGAAAAACCCTTTCATGGTGTTTGAAGAGATGGTGAATGGCGATGAAATTGCCTACTGCCCATTTGCCTACGGCTATTCTAACTATGCGCGGGATGGATACGCGCGCAAGCTATTGCATTTTCACGATCTGGTGATCCTGCAGGGAAGTGAACCGATGAAGAGCACCTTAGGTGGTGCCGGACTGGCCATTTCTGCGGGCTGCAAGCACTTAGATATCGCGATGGACTACGCACAGTTTGTTGGCAGTCCAGAAGTGCAGGCTACCTTGTACGTGGACAACGGTGGGCAGCCGGGACATTTGAAAGCTTGGGAAAGCATTGAAGTGAACAGGCGCACATCGAATTTCTTTCTCGAGACCTTGCCGACATTGCAGCGCGCGTTCTTACGCCCACGATATTTTGGCCACATGCATTTTCAGGATTATGCAGGCGATGTGGTGGTTGAATACCTGAAAAATGGCGGCGATGAGCAAAGCGTGCTGAACACGCTCAACGATATGTATAAGAAATCACGTTTAATGGAAGAGCAGCATGCATAACAGACCACTTGAAGGCCTATTGGTGTTGGAGTTTGCCCAGTTTATGGCTGCTCCGACGGCGGGCTTGCGCTTGGCCGATCTCGGTGCGCGCGTCATCAAAATCGAGCGCCCGATTAGTGGCGAGGCGGGGCGGCAAATAGCGATCAAGAATATTTTTGTAGACCAAAGTAGTTTGGTCTTTCATACGATCAATAGGAATAAAGAATCTTATGCCGCCGATCTGAAAAGCGAGGCCGACTTGGCGACGATTCACGAATTGATCAAAAAGGCAGATATTATAACGCATAACTTCCGGCCCGGCGTGATGGAAAAGATTGGCTTGGACTACCAAGCCGTCCAAAAAATCAATCCATCGATCATCTACGCAACGGTGACGGGTTACGGAGAGGAGGGACCTTGGGCGAAAAAGCCGGGTCAGGATCTGCTGGTGCAGTCGGTATCGGGGCTAACGTGGCTGTCGGGCAGCGCGGCAGATAATCCCGTTCCTTTTGGATTGGCCGTGATCGACATGTATTGCGCGACGCACCTCACGCAAGGAATCTTGGCAGCACTGTTGAAGCGCTCACGCACAAAAAAAAGCGTACTTGTTGAGGTAAGTTTGTTGGAGTCTGCCTTGGATATGCAGTTTGAGGTGCTGACCACCTATTTTAACGATGGAGGTCAACTGCCGCAGCGTGCCCAAACCCGAGGTGGAGGCCATGCTTACCTGAGTGCTCCGTATGGCGTTTACAAGACTGCAGAAGGGTACCTTGCTCTGGCAATGGGTGATCTGCCTAAGATTGCCACTGCCTTGGGTTTGTCGCCAGCGCCGTACATAGATCGTTCCACGTGGTTTAAATACAGAGATCTCATTATGCAAACCCTAGGTATGGAACTGCTGAAGGATGCTGCAAAAGTCTGGGAGGAGAAACTGGAAGCACAAGGGATCTGGTGCGCGCAGGTGAATGACTACCACGCGTTTTTTGCTGCACAAGGGTTCATCGATGCGCAAATGTTGCAAGACATCGCCTTGCAGGATGGCAGCAGCCTGAAAACAACACGCAGCGTTTACAATATCGACGGGGAATACCTGTTCTCCAACAAGCCGGCACCACGGGTGGGGCAGGATAATGAACAAATTAATGCAGACTACCTAACACCGTAATATGTTACCACTAGCAGATTTTACTATAGTAGACTTTAGCCAATTTCTTTCGGGCCCCTTGGCCAGTTTGCGCTTGGCCGATTTAGGTGCGCGGGTAATCAAGATAGAAAAGCCGATTACCGGAGATATCTGCCGGCAGATGTACACCTCGGATACTATTTTGAATGGCACATCCACCGTGTTTCATGCGATTAACAGAAATAAGGAAAGCATGGCATTAGATATAAAAGCCGATGCCGACCGTGCAGTAATTCGTGATTTAATAGCAAAAGCAGATGTCGTTATGCATAATTTCCGCCCCGGCGTGATGGAACGGCTGGGTTTTGATTACGGCAAGGTGAGCGAAATCAATCCCAATATTGTGTATGCTGAAATTTCAGGCTATGGAAAACAGGGGCCTTGGGCCAAAAAGCCAGGCCAAGATCTTTTGCTGCAATCGTTGACAGGCATGACCTGGCTTAGCGGCGATGCACCGCATGGCCCCGTTCCAATGGGACTTTCTATCGTTGACATGTTCGCCGGGATGAATCTTGCCAGTGCCATACTGGCCTGTCTATACCGCCGCGCGGTGCAAGACATAGGTGCCCATGTGCAGGTAAGCATGTTGGATTCAGCGGTAGACATACAGTTTGAAGCAGTTACCACCTATTTCCGTGATGGCAAGCAACTTCCCCAGCGTACCGAGGTAAGCAATGCACATGCCTACTTGGGCGCTCCCTATGGCATCTATAAAACCGCCGATGGTTTCTTGACGCTGGCGATGGGCTCTATTCCGTTTTTATCGAAACTACTAGACTGCCCAGGATTAGCTGGTTTTGCTGACGGGGAGCAGGCTTTCCAAGAGCGAACAGCAATCAAGGAGATTTTGGCTAAGCATTTGGTGACACAGTCTACCGGGTTTTGGCTCGCTATCCTAGAGGCCGCTGATATATGGTGCGCCGATGTGCTGAACTGGGATCGGTTGACAGCACATGATGGATTTAAAGTTTTACAAATGCTGCAGCACGTCAGCATGGGGGATGGGTTTTCCTACGATACCACGCGATGTCCGATCCGCATAGATGGCGAGCGACTGACGGCAAGAAAAGGATCACCCGCCTTAGGAGAGCATACAGAGAAAATAAAACAGGAGCTATATGGTTAAGTTACGTTTTGCGGTACGCAAGTTTGACCCTTTTGAGCGGCATTTACGAGCCTGCTGGGAAGCTTATCGGCAGTCGGCCACTGTGGCGGTGGAGATGGAATTTGTGCCGATGGATCTTCCAGAGCTTTACAGCAGCTTGTTTAAGAATAAGGGGCTGCACAGCGGCGAATGGGATGTTGTTCACCTGAATACAGACTGGCTGGCGGAAGCGTATCAAAACGGAGGCATCCATGCCTTGGATAGCATGCTTGAGGCAAAGTCGCCAGAAGGCGGAAAAACAGCGTGGGCGCCAACCTTAATGGGCATGCAAACATTTAACGGCGCCCTTTATGGCCTGCCATTCCACGACGGACCTGAATGTCTTGTGTATCGGAAAGATCTGTTTGAAGCAGAAATAGAACAGCAGCACTTCCGCGAAAAGTACGGTCGTACGCTTGCTGTACCGACTAGTTGGGATGAGTTTTTACAGGTGGCTCAATTTTTCAATAGACCAGAGGAGCATCTCTACGGAAGTGTTTTCGCGGGCTACCCCGACGGACATAACGCCGTTTTCGATTTTTGTTTGCAGCTGTGGTCGCGAGGCGGCGAACTGCAAGATGCAAACGGAAAAATAGCTTTAAATCAAGCTGCCGCCATTGAAGCGCTCGATTTTTACCGAAATCTTTTTCAGACGGCTGATGTATTGCATCCAAAATCAATGGACTACGAATCCGTACAGGCCGGAGCCGCATTTGCCCGTGGCGAAGTAGCGATGATGGTCAATTGGTTTGGTTTTGCCTCATGGGCGCAAATTGATAAAGACTCAGCAGTACGTGGCAAGGTAGACATCGCGGCTATTCCCGCACAAAAAGAGGTAAAGCCGACGTCATTAAATGTCTACTGGGTGTATGCACTGCCCGAGGGAAGTGCTAACAAAGCACTTGCCTACGATTTCATGGCCTTCGCCGTTACTGCTGTGAATGATAAGAACTTAACGTTAGCCGGAGGTGTGGGCTGTCGCTATAGCACTTGGCTGGATGCGGGGATCAATCAGCAGATACCTTTTTACGAGAAGTTGGGATCGCTGCACGAGTCTGCGAAGACCCTTCCGCGTGTGGCAAATTGGCCCGCCATAGCCCACATTATTGATGAAATGGTCAACCAAGCGGTCCAAACTGGACGCAGGAGCGAAGAACTTTTACAAGAAGCACAAACGAAGATAAATGTATTGACATGATAGATATTCCCTACAAAGCAGTTTTACCGAAAGCCACGTTGCCGATCGTTATCATCGGCGCTGGCGGAATTGTCAAAGATGCCCATTTGCCAGCCTATAAAAAGGCCGGGTTTCAGGTGTTTGGCATTGTCAACCGCACCAGATCCAAAGCCGAAGCGCTCGCAGAAGAATTTGCTATACCACATGTCTTTGATTCCGTCGAACAGGCCGTAGCTATGGCGCCAGCAGATACCGTATACGACATCACCATCATGCCAGGCCAATTTCTGGGTACCTTGGAAGCCCTGCCTGATGGCGCTGCTGTTTTGATCCAGAAGCCTATGGGTGATTATTTTCTGGAAAGCAAGGCTATCTTGGCACTTTGCCAGCGTAAAAACTTAGTTGCAGCTATAAACTGCCAGCTACGACAGGCACCTTTTGTAAATGCGGCCCGTTGGCTTATCGAGCAGGGGCATATCGGGGAGGTCTACGATATGGAAGTGCGCGTCACGCTACATACACCGTGGGATCTGTTTCCCCACGTCAAGGTGCATCCGCGTCTGGAAATATTGTACCATAGCGTACACTATATCGACTTGATTCGGTCTTTTCTGGGAAACCCTAAGAGCGTCTACGCAAAGACCTTGAAGCATCCCGCAAAAGAGTTATCGTCAAGCCGCACCACGCTCTTGTTTGATTACGGCGACACCCTTCACGCGGTGGTAAATACCAATCACGATCATGATTTCGGAGGCGATCATCAGGAAAGCTTTATCAAATGGGAAGGCACAAAAGGAGCAATCAAAGCCAAGATGGGTTTGTTAATGGATTACCCGCATGGCGTTCCGGACAAGTTTTCCTATTGCATCAAATCCCCCGAGGGTCAGTATGAATGGATCGATTATCCTATAGAAGGTTCTTGGTTCCCCGATGCTTTTATTGGCAGTATGGGCAGCCTGATGCGCTTTAAACTCGGCGAGATCGATACGTTGCCAGCGGCGGTAGAGGACGTCATTCACACGATGGCCGTTGTTGATGCCGCCTACAGAAGTAGTTCCAGCGGAGGCGAACATATCGAATATATAACGCTGTAACGTGCGGTATAGAATAATATCTGTGACGTAGTAGATCATAAAGCGGTACAGTGTACCAGCTTTTAAACCGTCACTTTTGACTTATTTTAATTTTTAACTTTTTACTTTAAAAATCATGCATTTCGAATCTATATTTTTTGAGGACTATACGTTGACAGACAAACGCGTGACGTTGGGACGCACCATTACCGAAACCGATTTTGTCGTTCATGCAGGTCACACGGGTGATTTTTTTCCACATCACATGGATGCTGAGTGGTGTAAGACACAGCCCTTTGGCCAGCGCATAGCGCACGGCACCATGATCTTCGCTATTGGCATTGGATTAACAGCCTCGGTCATCAATCCCGAAGCATTTTCCAAAGGTTATGATCGCTTGCGCTTTGTTAAGCCGGTATTTATTGGCGATACGATCCATGCCGAGGTTACGATTTCTGAAAAGACCGATGCCAAGAATCCCGCATTCGGAACTGTCACAGAGCATGTGGAAATACTTAACCAACATGGTGAGGTAGTGCTTGTCGCCGATCATATTTTGCTTGCCAAGCGGAAAGAAACCACATCTTAATCCATCTTTGTAAACTACGATAAATCTAGAGTTATGCACGTAAATAACAATGAGCCAGTGTCTGTTGATAACCATGGATCAAGAAGTTATCTCTTCCCGTTTATACTGGTAGTATGTCTCTTTTTTCTATGGGGTATGGCACACAACCTCAACGGAGTTCTCATCCCGCATCTTAAAAAAGCCTGTCAGTTAGATAACAGCCAATCCGCGCTAGTCGACACCTCCGTATTTTTTGCCTATTTCGTAATGGCGCTGCCGGCGGGTTTTCTATTGCGCAAGTGGGGATATAAAGCATCTATCATCGTTGGGCTTCTTGCTTTTTCGCTCGGCGCTTTTTTGTTTATTCCAGCCGCCAATATGCGCATGTATGAACTTTTTCTACTGGCGCTGTTTATCATAGGATGCGGACTAGCGGTGTTAGAAACAGCTGCCAATCCCTATGCTGCCGTGCTAGGACCAGCGAGTTCAGCCACACACCGGCTAAATTTGGCTGCATCATTTAATGGTCTAGCGGCTATGATAGCGCCAATCGTGGGCACCATGTTTATTTTATCGGGTAAAAGTTATTCTCCCGAGCAGATGGACGCAATGGGTGAAGCTGCGCGACTTGCCTATCTTACCGAGGAGGCATCTTCCGTAAAATTACCCTATCTCGTTTTGGGATTAGTGCTACTTGTTATCGCCATCGTTTTTGTATTCGTGAAGCTGCCCGAGATAAAAGAAGCAGCTGAATCTACAACAAAGCAAAAAACTGGATTGTTTGCTGCGTTGAGGCACCGGCACTTGGCTTATGCGGTGGTTGCCCAGTTTTTCTATGTAGGCGCGCAGGTCTGTGTCACGAGCTTCTTTATACGCATGGCCCAACAAGGGGCCGGCGTGGATGAAAAGACAGCGGGCTACTACCTTGGTGTATATGGTTTGCTCTTTATGGCAGGCCGTTTTGTGGGAACCTTTTTATTGCGCTATACCACTGCTAGCCGATTACTTTCGCTTTACGCATTTATTGCTATGCTTTTAGCAGCTGTAGCAATTTTTGGATCAGGAATGGTCGTGCTCTACGCGCTCGGAGGGTTGGGGTTCTTTATGTCCATTATGTTTCCCACCATATTTTCATTGGGAATTGCGGGGTTAGGAAAGGATACCAAGCAGGCATCCTCTTGGCTGATCATGTCCATTGTTGGTGGGGCAATCTTCCCTTTTTTAACTGGAGGAATAATCGACCTTGCACATGATGATACACAAATTGGCTACATCGTCCCATTGGTTTGTTATGCTGTGATACTTTGGTATGCTTTAAAAGGATCCAAGCCGAGTGCAATAGTATAGTCTCTGTAGTTAAGGCCAAGTAGACGTGTAAGACATGAAGTTAAAATTTGCAAAAGCCTGCAAGCGTTTCGTTGTTAGGTTTTGCTTTTTTTGGGAGGTTCGGTTTTACAAAAATCCCCATTAAAACGCATCATTTGCGTCTCCATTATTGTGGAGTATTGACGTGATATATAGGCCTGAATCGAACTCACATGAATTGGCGAACCAAATATTTACAACATGGGACAGAGGTTCGATTCCCCTACGGGCTACCAGACTTGAAGTCAAAACTTACAAAAGCCTGCAAACGTGTTGTTTGCAGGCTTTTGTGTTTTTACGGAGAATCGGTTTTTTCAAAAATTCCCAAAGAAAAAGCGCGTCATTTGTGACGTCACTAATTGGGGAGTACTGACGCGATATGGATACGTAAGTTTCTGTTATCGAACATGTTTCGGATTTAGATGTCTTGACAGATTTTAGTTGCATGGCTAATTTTGTTTAACTTTTTAATGATGTATCATGAGTACAAACTATTCCCTGTCCTTCTTCCTTAAGAAGCCTAAAAATTACAAAAGCGGTCCAAAGCCCATCTACCTGCGGATTACCGTGGATTGCCAGCAGAAAGAAATTTCGGTAGGCCGCCAGTGTGACCCTTCCCGTTGGGACTCGCATGCCAACCGTGTAAACGGATCTAAAGAAGATGCCCGTTCCATCAATTCCTATCTTGATACCGTTGCACATAAAGTTGCGGAAATACATCACACATTCGTTAGGAACGAAACAACTGTTACTGCGGAAATCATGAAATTGAAATTTCTCGGGAAAGACATCGAGCGTAAAAAGTTACTGGAGGTGTTCGCCGAGCATAATGCGCAGGTAAAAGCTTTGCTTGGCCGCGGTTTCAAACCCAATACGCTTAAAGGTTATAATACTTCAATTTCTCACCTGCGCAGCTATTTGGAACAGGGGCTCAAGCGTAGGGATATTGAGGTTAACAACATTGATCATTCATTTGTGGTGGGGTATGAATTCTTTCTGCGTGCAAACTTAGGTTGTTCGGAAGTTTCTGCAGCAAAGTACATCAAACATTTCCGTAAGGTTATACGGATATGCATAGCTCATCGCTGGATCAAAGATGACCCGTTTACATTTTATAAGAACAAAGCGAAGGCAACTCCGAAAGACTTTCTGACAAAAGAGGAACTCCGCCGATTAGAGGAGAAGGAGTTCACTGAACAACGGCTAGCACATGTCCGTGATGTGTTTATATTTTGTTGTTACACTGGCCTGGCCTACGCAGACGTGAAAAAGCTTACACCGCAAGGGATCGGGGAAGGGGTCGATGGAAAACTCTGGATTCTGACCAGTCGCGAAAAAACGGAGACCACTTCGAATATACCGCTATTAAAAAAAGCAATGGAGTTAATAACCTTGTATAGGGACTATCCTCCATGCTCATCGAAAAACGTTCTTCTACCGGTTCCGAGTAACCAAAAGGCCAACGCTTACCTCAAAGAGATCGCTCAATTGTGTGGAATCCATAAGGCGTTAACATTCCACATGTCAAGACATACATTCGCAACTACTGTGACGCTTGCCAATAACGTGCCTATTGAGACCGTCTCGAAAATGTTGGGGCATACGGATATTAAAACCACGCAACATTGGAGATTTCGGTGATATTGACCACCCGATTCCGGATCAAACTGACCACCGATTCCGGCGGAAATTGACCATGTGATTTCGGACGAAATTGACCACCATGGTTTACTAGTTAAGGGCTGTAT
>Ga0160502_100180_pt1 | contig 75940 bp, 62 predicted proteins | sample DIDnMG_14_FD_108237 | JGI IMG/M metagenome (GOLD analysis project Ga0160502, IMG submission 108237) | Enriched soil microbial communities from UW Madison campus, WI, USA - DID2933_E24_Xylan MG | ecosystem: Environmental > Terrestrial > Soil > Unclassified | place: USA: Madison, Wisconsin... | reverse complement strand
TGGAAGACCTAAGCGTAAAGAATATGATGCAGAATCCTAAGCTTGCAAAGGCCATCAGTGAAGTATCGTGGAGCCTGTTCCGTTCGATGCTGGAATACAAGGCTGGGTGGTACGGCAGAGAGATTATCATTGCACCTAAAAACTACGCAAGCAGTCATCTATGCTCCTGTTGCGGTTACAAAAATGCAGAGGTGAAGAATCTTGCCTTGCGTGAATGGACGTGTCCAGCATGTCATGTGCATCATGACAGAGACATAAATGCCGCTCAAAACCTTCTGAAACTAGCCATGTAATATGGTATCTTCTGGGTTAGGAACTAACCTGTAAGCTTGGGTAAACTTGGAGCAGTAGCTCTATTGACCAAGAAGCCGCCACCTCTTAGGTGGTTGGTAGTTCACTGGCAAAATTAGATTATTATCTATCATTTTCGCTGTCGCACTCCATGCGAGTGCGTGGATTGAAATCTTGTTTAGCTTGTTGTCTTCGCTTTTACCCTCGTCGCACATCCGACTTGTCTTTGATATGGTTGATAACCTTGGAGTTGCCTTCCCCCTTAACGCGGGGAAAATAAGCCCTCTTGCCTCGAAGCACCTCCCGCTCTTTTGCACACCTCATGAGCGCACATGAAGCTGCCTCCCGCAAGATCACCGATCATCGCAGGGTTTATTTCCTTTACACACCTTGAAATCACTGTATAAGTATGCTCGCACCAGATGCCCGCAATCAAGCTTGCCCCCTATGATGTATGGGCAGGCTTATTTGTTTATTAGGGATTTTTGCTTTATATCAAAACAAACGTAAATAAAGGGTATTCAAAAACAAAAACAACTGATATAATCGTAAACAGATACAAAAATCACAATGTAAGCGTTGGTAAACAAAAAGAAACGAATATTTGTTGGCAACTCGGGCTTCGTCCAATTTCACTTTCGATTCATTTTCTCGTCAAATCGTTTTCTATCTGGCTTCATTTTAGCTTGCAATCCAATTTCCATTTTCAGTTTAATTACAGTCTCAATTTCAATTAAAATTTCAATTCCAATCTCAATCTCATTTAATTCCAATCACTAATCCAATCTCAAATTCAATTTCAAGGTTCAATTAATCAAACTAATCAAACCAATCAAATGGAGGATGACATCATGGTACAGAGCTTATGGGAGCGCGAGAAGGCAGCACAGATTGAACCAGGGGTGGGCGAGCTGGTGTATCGCTCCAATCTAATCGGCACCGATCGCCGGGTGTGCAACTGGGGCGGCGGCAATACGTCGATGAAGACGATCGAGAAGGACTTCCGCGGACGCGATGTGGAAGTGATGTGGGTCAAGGGGAGCGGCTCCGATCTGGCGACGATGAAGGCGGCTAATTTTACAGGTTTGCGAATGGACGATATTCGCCCATTGATCGAGCGCGACGAGATGCCGGATGAGGAGATGGTAGCGTATCTGGCACACTGTATGATCGACAGCAAGCACCCGCGTGCGTCCATTGAGACGCTGCTGCACGCATTCCTGCCGTTCAAGCATGTTGACCATACACACCCGGATGCGATTATTAGCATCTGCTGTGCGGATAATGGCAAGGCGGTGGCGAGGGAGATTTTTGGCGACCGGTTCGTGTGGGTGCCGTATGTGCGCCCAGGGTTCACGCTGTCGAAGATGATCGCTGAAGGCGTGCGGGCGAATCCGAACGCTGAGCTCGTGCTGATGGAGAAGCATGGTCTGGTCACATGGGGAGTGACCTCTGAGGAGGCTTATGCGAAGACGATTGCCATTATTAATGAAGCGGAGAGCTACATTGAGGCGCGGGTGCAGGAGGAGCAGTTGTTCGGCGGGGCGCGGTATGCGGCGTTGTCCAGCGAGGAGAGAAGACAGATCGTGGCGGAGATTATGCCGATTGCGCGCGGTGCAGTCAGTGACGGCAAGCGGATGATTCTGAGCTTCGATGATGCGGAGGATGTCCTGCAATTCGTGAACAGCAAGGATGCGGCGCAATTGTCTCAGGTGGGCGCGGCTTGCCCGGATCATCTCGTGCATACGAAGATGGTGCCGCTCTATGTGAGCTGGGACCCGTCGACGAAGGATGTTGCGACGCTCAAGCAGGCTGTGCTGGATGGCATCGAGCAGTTCAAGCAAGCGTATACGGATTATTTCGAACGGAATAAGAATGAAGGCGACAAGATGTTTGAGGCGGCTCCGCGTGTGATCCTCATTCCGGGTCTTGGCATGATCAACACGGGCAAGAGCCATGCGATGTCGCTCGTCAGCGGCGCGCTGTATCATCGTGCGATTGCCGTTATGCGTGGCGCAACAAGTCTGGGGCAATTCGTGTCTCTGAGTGAAAATGAATCCTATAATGTGGAATATTGGCCGCTGGAGCTGTATAAGCTGACATTGGCGCCTGCTGAGGCGGAGTTCTCCCGCAAGGTAGCGCTCATTACTGGCGGAGCGGGCGGCATCGGCAGCGAGACGGCTCGCCGCCTTGTCTCTGAAGGAGCCCATGTCGTGCTGGCTGACCTGAATCTGGAGGGCGCGCAGAAGGTAGCGGACGAGATCAATCAGGCGAGCGGCGCGGGACGTGCGATCGCGGTGAAGATGGATGTGACGAAGGAGGAGGACGTGCAGGCGGCCTTCGCGGAGACGGCGCTCTGCTACGGCGGTGTGGACATTCTCGTGAACAATGCGGGTCTGGCGACCTCCAGTCCATTCGATGAGACCTCGCTCAAGGAATGGAATCTGAACATGAATGTGCTGGGCACCGGCTACTTCCTCGTGGCGCGCGAAGCGTTCAAGCAGATGAAGGCGCAGGCGATCGGCGGCAATATGGTATTCATCGGCTCCAAGAACTCGGTCTATGCCGGCAAGAACGCCAGTGCCTATAGTGCAGCCAAAGCGCTGGAGGCGCATCTGGCTCGGTGCATCGCCGCTGAGGGTGGGGAGCACGGCATCCGTGTCAATACGATCCTGCCGGATGCGATCCTACAGGGCTCGGCGATCTGGAATTCCAACTGGCGCAACGAGCGCGCGGCGGCATACGGCATTGAGCCGGATCAGTTGGAGGAATACTATCGCAAGAGAACGACGCTGCTGGTGAATATTTTCCCAAGAGATATTGCAGAGGGCATTGCATTTTTCGCTTCGTCGCGTGCGGACAAAACAACGGGCTGCATGCTGACGATTGACGGCGGTGTGCCGGCAGCATTTACAAGATAATCCATGATGGAGGGGATGCAGGTGCAAGCCAAAGGTGTTAAGCTATGGGTCATACCCGATTGTTACATTCCGGAGGTCAGCTCCGGCGAGCTGGAAAGCCATGAATCTATCTGTGTGCTAAATTGCAGCCCGGAGGATGCACTGCTGCACATCACCATATATTTCGAAGACAGGGAGCCTCTTGAGAGGATTCCTGTCTACGTCCCCGCCAGACGGACGAAGCATATTCGCACCAGCTCGCTCAAGAAGGAGGATCAGACGATCCCCAAGGGCGTGCCCTATGCGGCCGAGGTGGAGAGCGACATCCCGGTCTATGTGCAATACAGTCGCCTTGACTCGACACAGGCGGAAAATGCGCTCATGACGACGATGGCCTTTCCCATCTCCTAACTGACCTGAACGATTATCGCAAATGACATTCTCTTATACCAAAGGAGACCCGATCAAGATGACGGATAAAGCGTATACATTATTTGAAGAGCAGCAACAAGCGCGCGGCATTAACCTGGAGGACGTCAAAGCAGCGATCAAGGGGCTGAAGATCGAGACCCCGTCCTGGGGCTACGGCGACTCGGGCACACGCTTCAAGGTATTTCAGAAAAACGGCGTGCCGCGCAGTCCGTTCGAGAAATTCGAGGATGCGGCCCAGGTGCATCGCTACACTGGCGCTTGTCCTGCCGTTGCCATCCACATCCCGTGGGACAAAACCGAGGACTATGGCAAGCTGCGCAGCCATGCAGAAAGTCTTGGCGTGACGATCGGTGCGGTCAACCCGAACTTGTTCCAGGAGGACGAGTACATGCTGGGCAGCGTGACGCATACGGATGCCGCCGTGCGCCGCAAGGCGACCGAGCATCTGCTGGAATGTGTGGACATTGCCAAGGAAACCGGCTCGCGCGACTTGAGCCTATGGTTTGCCGACGGCACCAACTATCCAGGTCAGGGCCATATTCGCCAACGGAAAGCGTGGATGCGCGAGGCGCTCGCTGAGATGTACAAGGCGCTGACACCGCAAATGCGGATGCTGATCGAGTACAAAACATTTGAGCCGGCCTTCTACCATACTGATTTGGCGGATTGGGGGATGGCGCTCAGCCTGGCGAACAAGCTTGGGCCGCAGGCGCAGGTGCTGGTCGATACAGGTCATCATGCGCAGGGGATCAACGTCGAGCACATCGTGGCGTTCCTGATTGATGAGCATAATCTGGGCGGATTTCATTTCAATGCGCGTAAATATGCGGATGATGATCTGATCGTCGGTACGATGAATCCGTATGAGCTGTTCCTGATCTTCTACCAGATCATTGAGGCGTCGCGCGATCATGATGCGGCCATCCGCGAGACGGTCAGCAACATCGCCTATATGATCGATCAATCCCATAATATCGAGCGCAAAATTCCGGCCATGATCCGCTCGGTGATGAATGTGCAGACGCAATTTGCCAAGGCGCAGTTGATCAATCTGGATGAGGTGCGCGAGGCGCAGCTTGCCGGGGATGTGCTGGCGGCGGAGGATGCGGTGCGCCGCGCATTCGAGTTCGATGTGACACCGCTCTTGCATGCGGTGCGCGAGGAGATCGGCGTGCCGGTAGATCCGATGAAGGCTTATCTTGCGAGCGGCTATGAGGCATCGATTGCTCATCGCGGCAAGGGCGGTGCCTCCTGGTGAGTGTGCTGGCCTTCGACCTTGGAGCGAGCAGCGGCAGGGCGCTGATCGGCAGGCTGGAGAACGGAAGGCTGACGATCGAGGAGGTTCACCGCTTCTCTAATGATCCGGTGCAGGTGGGAAGTCATCTGCACTGGGATGTGTTGCGGCTGTACTATGAGATGAAGCAGGGTATTTCGAAGGCAGCACGCAAGGAAGGGGCGTTCGAGAGCATCGCTATCGATACCTGGGCAGTGGACTTCGGGCTGCTCGATGAGAATGGAGAGCTGCTGGGCAACCCATACCATTACCGTGACCATCATACCGATACGGCGATGGAGGAGGTGCTGGCGCTCGTGCCCCGGAGCGAGATCTTTGACCGGACGGGGATTCAATTTATACAGTTTAATACGATCTACCAATTGTATGCGCTGCAAAAGGCAGGCTCGGTGGCGCTCAAGCAGGCGAAGCATCTGCTCATGATTCCTGATCTGCTGCGGTATTTCCTGACGGGAGAGAAGTGGAGCGAGTTCTCCAATGCCACGACGACTCAGTTGTACAATCCGCGCCAGATGGATTGGGATTGGGAGCTGATCGATCGGTTGAAGCTGCCGCGCGAGCTGTTCGGCCGGGTCGTGCTGCCGGGTACACCTGTGGGCAGGCTTCTTCCAGCGCTGGCAGAGGAGCTTGGACTGGAGAGCTGTCCGGTCATCGCGATTGCCGAGCATGACACCGGCTCAGCGGTGGCAGCGGTGCCAGCGGATGAGGAGGACTTTGCCTACTTGAGCTGCGGCACCTGGTCGCTGATGGGGACAGAGACGAAGGAGCCGGTCATTCACGAGCAGGCGCTGGCGCTTAATTTTACCAATGAAGGCGGTGTGAACGGCACGTTCCGTCTGCTTAAGAATATTATGGGCTTGTGGATTATTCAGGAATGCCGCCGCATCTGGGAGCAGGAGGGCAAGCCGCATACGTTTGGCGAGCTGGTCGTGGAGGCGCAGCAGTCGCCATCCTTCGTCAGCATGATTGACCCGGATGACGATGCGTTCTACAATCCCGCGAATATGCCAGAGGCCATTCGTGCGTATTGCCGCCGCACAGGTCAGCCGGTGCCGGAGAGTGAGGGCGAGATCATTCGGTGCGTGATCGATAGCTTGGCGCTCAAGTACCGTTATATTCTGGAGCTGACGGAGCAGTTGACGGGCAAGCGATACAAGGGGCTTCACATGGTGGGCGGCGGCATCCAGAACAAGCTGCTCTGCCAGGCGACAGCCAGTGCGATCGGCCGCCCGGTCTGGGCGGGGCCGGTAGAGGGCAGCGCAATCGGCAATATTCTGGTACAATATATGGCACTGGGTCAAATTGCCGATATTGCGCAGGCGCGGCGTATTGTACGCGATTCCTTCCCTATGGAGCAGTACGAGCCGCAGCAGACGGAGGTCTGGGCGGAAGCTTATGCAAGATTCCTTGTCTTATCGGGGCTTGCAGGCTAGAGCAGAGTACGGTGCTGCTTGACATCGACAGCCCGGTGCTGCGCCCTGTGCAGTACGAGCGCTTACGTCAAGCGCACCTGCACACTGCCGCTTAGCATGGAAAGCTACGGTGCAGCTCTGGTAATTCGGGGAAGTTGCAATTAAATGCTAGGATGAGGTTTAGGCTTGCAGCTTAGCGCCGGATCGGATGGCGGATGAAGGATCGGACTTTGGAGCAGGAAGGCTGTATAAAGAGGTGACCTATGCTTGTAGCAGAGCGTTATGATTTCATCGTGCAGGTAGTCAATGAGAAGGGAAGCATCCGCGTGTCGGAGCTTAGCGAGCTATGCCAGGTGACGGAGGAGACGATCCGTCGTGATCTGGACAAGCTGGAGCAGGCAGGCAAGCTTCGCAGAAGCCACGGAGGCGCGGTCAGTGTCAAGGATACCCAGGCCGAGATCCCCTACTCCGAGCGGGAGATTACACATATCGAGGAGAAGAAGCGGATTGCGGCCGCTGCAGTGAGCTATATCGAGCCGCGCGACCGCATCCTGCTTGATGCGAGTACGACCGCTTGGTATATGGCTTCGATCCTGCCAGACATTCCTTTGACCGTGCTGACCAATTCGGTCAAGGTCACGTTGGAGCTGAGCAGCAAGGAGAAGATTCAGGTGATCTCGACGGGCGGCATTCTGGCGCCGCGTTCGCTGTCCTACGTAGGGCCGCTTGCCGAGCGTTCGCTGGAGATGTACCATGTGGACAAAGCATTTATCTCCTGCAAGGGTGTTCATCTGGAGCGTGGCATCAGTGAATCCAATGAGCAACAGGCGCTCATCAAGAGCAAGATGGTCGGCATGGCCGAGACGGTCTTCCTGCTCGCCGACTACAGCAAGTTTGGCATCAAGGCGTTCACGCATGTCGCCCATCTGAGCGATGTTGATGTGGTCATCTCTGACGACAAGCTGGGCCTGGAGGAGCAGCGGGCATTGCAGGAGCTGCGCATGGATGTGAAGATTGCGCCGCGGGAGTAGAGGGATAAGTGGCAACGGATACGGCGCTGATTGATTGCTTATCTCGAACGACGATCATTTCAAGAGGGTGTTGCAATAGTCATCGTAGATGAACGTGAACGGCGCCTGTCAATAAAGCGGTACAGATAATACAGACCATCAAGCGGCCTGCGTCCTGAATTCCATCGGACGGAGGCCGTTTAATTATGCTTGCATCTTCGCCTAAGGTTCGTTATAATAATAGTAATTATTACGTTTAAGGAGATGAATGGTCATCGCTAAGAAATCGAAAGTCGTCAGAGAACAGAAGCGCCAGGCAACCGTTGCCCGTCCCCTCCATTACGCCTCAGCCTGATTTTGAACAGCAACTGGAGCAGGTGGAGCTGGATGTGGAAGGGGTATTCTGGGTGTCGTAGTTGCGGATACGGGAGTTCTTCGTGTCATGCGGCAACAGGAAGAGAAGTCCGGCGAGCAGGCCGGTGGAAGGACAGGAACAAGAATGAGCAAAAGTAATGCCAACAGCCGTCTTCCCCGTTCCAAGGGAATCGATATGGCGACGCTGTACACTCCTAAGGAATGTGCAAAAAAGGTGAAACGGATCGTCCTCACGCCTGACAATCGGAAGATCGTGGAGGAGTTTATGACGATTATGGGGATGAAGGCGCAATTCGAGGAGCATGATGTGCCGATTCCGAACAAGCTGGTGCTGTATGGCCCGCCAGGTACAGGCAAAACGCTGACCGCATTCTACGTGGCCGCCAGGCTGGAGCTGCCGTTAATCACGGTTCGGCTGGATGCAATCATCCATAGCCACCTGGGGGAGACCGGCAGCAATATGCGCAAAATTTTCGATTATGCCAAGGAAGCGCCGTGCGTGCTGTTTCTGGACGAATTCGACGCGATCGCCAGAACGCGCGAGACGAATGATGAGGTGAAGGAGATGGCGCGTGCGGTGAACTCGCTGCTGCAATGCCTGGATGAGTTCGATTGCGACAGCATCCTGATCGCGGCAACTAACCTCGAAGCGGAGCTGGATCAGGCGGTCTGGCGGCGATTCGATACGAAGATGACCTACGGCATGCCGGATGAGGCCAGTAGACAACAATTCATCGCCCGCCTTGTCGGTGAATTCGCCCATGAGGAGGGGCTGCAGCAACAAGCGGCAGATATGCTGGCGGGCAGCAGCTTTGCCGATATGGAGCAGATTGTGCTCAAGGCCAAACGCAAGGCGATCATCGACAGCCGTCCAATGTGCTGGTCACATATGGAGGAGGCCTATCGGGAATATCATCCGATGCGGGTCATGGCTCATTCATAATATTCGTAATAATTACTAAATTTGATTTTTATAGCGAGCAAGCTAACGATAAGGGCGAGCAAGCAAAGAGAATGCAGCGATAAGCCAAACGGCTGTGGGCCGATCCATCCAGGCACCTTCTCCTTGTTCGCCAATTTGTAGTGGAGGAGAGGGAGCGGACATGTATGATGTTCTCATTATCGGTGGAGGAGCGGCAGGGATTGGTATGGGCTGCGCGTTGCAGCATGCGGGTGTGGAGCGTTTTGCGATATTGGAGCGGGGGGAGATCGGCTCTTCGTTCCTCATGTGGCCGCGGGAAATGAGGATGATTACGCCATCCTTTACGAGCAATGCCTATGGCATGATGGATCTGAACGCCATCGCGCTGAGCACTTCTCCTGCGTATACGCTCGGAACAGAGCATCCAACAGGCGAGGAATATGCGAACTATCTGCATGCTGTCGCGTCGTTTAAGCAACTGCCGGTGCAGACCGGGGTGGAGGTGGACGCTGTCGAGCCGCTGCAGGAAGGCGGCTTCGAGCTGCGTACCTCACAAGGTGTGATGCGCAGCCGCTATGTCATCTGGGCAGCGGGAGAGTTCCAGTATCCGCGCTTGAACAGCTTTCCCGGTGCAGACCATGCGATTCATAATAGCCTGATTGCTGAGTGGCAGGAGGTGGAGGGCGATGAGGTAGTCATCATTGGCGGCTATGAGAGCGGAGCGGATGCGGCGATTCATCTGAGCAGGCTCGGGAAGCGAGTGACACTGATCGACCGCAATGGCCGTTGGCTGCATAAGGGGAGCAGCGACCCGAGCGTCGAGCTGTCGCCCTATACGAAGGATCGGCTGAAGGCTGTGCCGGACGGCGCGATCAAGCTGATGACAGGCTGTGAGGTGAAATGGATCGAGCAAGAGGCTAATGGTGGAGGATACCTCATCTATTGCGAGGACGTGGAAGGCGGGAGCCTAATGATTCGATCAAGCCATCGACCCATTCTGGCTACCGGCTTCAGAGGCAGTCTCTCGATCGTCGAGCATCTGTTCGAGCAGGATGAGAACGGAGTGACGCGGCTGACAGGGCAGGATGAATCTACGAAGACGCCGGGGCTGTTCGTCTCTGGCCCAAGCGTGACGCACGGCTCGCTGCTATTCTGCTTCATCTATAAGTTCCGGCAGCGCTTCGGCGTTGTCGCGGAAGCGATCGTCACACGACTCGGGCTGGATACCCAGCCGCTGGAGGCGTATCGCGAGCAGGGCATGATGCTGACCGATCTGAGCTGCTGCGGTGAGGATTGCACATGCTGACCCGGCCGCTTGCAGAGCCGCAGACAGCCGTGCTGCTTGGCTTCGAGTCGTCGGGCAAATCGGCGCTGTTCCGCGGGTTGACTGGAGAGGCGACTGGCTCGGAAGCGAACTTTCGCGGCTCGACGGTGCGCACCCGGATAGCTAGACTGACCGACGAGCTAGAGCTGGCGGATGTGCCAGGCATTCGGCTGCAGGATGACAGCCGCACGACGCAGGAGGCAGTCCGTGCAGTCACCACAGCCGACATTCTCGTGCTGGTCGTCCGCGCTACACATGCAGCAACGGAGCTGCCGCTGCTGCTGGACTCGGTGCAACTGGCAGGGAAGCGGGCGCTGCTCATGCTGACCTTCGCCGACAAGATGTCCGCTGACCCGGTGGAGGTGGCGCGCTACTATCGCGACTGGCTAGGCATCCCCGTCCGCATCGCGGATGCCCGCCGTCTGACGGATGCGCTGCGCACGGAGCTGCTGCTGTCGCTGCCTCTCGCCAAGCCGATTCGCCCCAAGGCCAAGGCACTGCTGAAGCCGGATTTCCCCGCTGCGGCTCCACAGAAGACCTTATTTGAGCACTCGCTGTGGGGTCGACCCATTTCGCTACTGCTGACGCTGCTGCTGTTCGCGGCACCAGTGCTGCTGGCCTATCAGTGGTCCTCATGGCTGCAGCCAATCGTCGATAAGCGAGCTATCGATCCGCTTAAGTCACTGCTTGCTGGCACCTATCCGCTGTTGCAGCAACTGCTCGTTGGCGATTACGGCATCATCAGCCTTGGCTGGTATTCGTTCTTATGGGCGTTTCCGGTCGTGTTGCTGCTGGGTGTTAGCGTTGCGCTCGCGGAGGAGAGCGGCGTCAAGGATCGGATCACTGACTCGCTGGATGGCTGGATGCGCCGCATCGGACTGAGTGGCCGCGACCTCATTCCGGTGCTGTCCGGCTTCGGCTGCAATGTAGTGGCTGTCTTCCAGAGCCGTGCATGCAGTGCGTGTACCCGCCAATCCTGCGTGTCGCTGATTGCTTATGGCTCCGCGTGCAGCTACCAGATCGGGGCCTCGCTATCGGTGTTCGGCGCCGCCGGTCATCCTTGGCTGGCTGTACCGTATGTCGCGCTGCTCGGGGGAGTTGGCGCACTGCACACGCGGCTGTGGAATCGATCGGCAAGCTCGGCAAGCCGTCTGGCTGAACCGGTCTATGCCTCGCGAACCTTCCTTCAGTTGCCAGGATTGCGTGCTGTACGATGGCGTGTTCGTACCGTTATTTCGCAATTTGTACTTCAGGCCATGCCGATCTTTCTCGGCATCTGCTTGATGGCCACAGTGCTTCAGTTGACCGGTATTATGGCAGGGCTGTCGCGGGCGGCAGAGCCGCTGCTGCAATGGTTTCATTTGCCTGCGGAGACGGCGGGCGGCGTCATCTTCTCTATCTTGCGCAAGGACGGGCTGCTCGTGTTGAACCAGGGGCAAGGAGACTTGCTGGCTTCGCTGACTGCCGCTCAGGTGCTTGTCCTCGTCTATCTGGCTTCGACGTTGACCGCTTGCCTTGTTACGCTGTGGACTGTTCGGAAGGAGCTGGGCTGGAGCTTTGCAGGCAAACTGGCGGGCAAGCAGGCGGCTACATCGCTAGTATCGACGATGCTGCTCGCGCTGTTGATGAGCAGATGAGGAGCAATTGATATGTATCACGGAGGCGTATTCCCGCATGGGGATGCATGGCGACGCCACAAGACATGAAGATATGGCCGCGCATAGTTCCCGCGTAAGCTTCCGGGCGCAGTGCCCGCGCACGATGTAACGCTGCATGACGAGGTGCGGAGCCATACGTTCTGAGTGGTTATTGCGGCATAGTAGTTACCGATGAGACGAATAAGGAGTGGACGAGGGATGAGCGTATCTAGTCAGGAAGAGGCAGCGAAAATTCCGGTGACGGTGCTCAGCGGCTATCTGGGCGCAGGCAAGACGACAGTATTGAACCATGTGCTGCATAACCGGGAAGGGCTGAGAGTGGCGGTCATCGTCAATGATCTGAGCGAAGTGAATATCGATGCTGCGCTCGTGCGGGATGGCGGAGGCCTGAGCCGCACGGAGGAGAAGCTGGTGGAGATGTCCAATGGCTGCATATGCTGCACGCTGCGCGACGATCTGCTGCAGGAGGTGGAGCGACTGGCGCGCGAGAAGCGGTTCGACTATATTCTGATCGAATCGACGGGCATTGGAGAGCCATTGCCGGTAGCACAAACCTTCACGTATGTGGATGAGGAGCTGGGGATTGATCTATCGAAGCTGACCCGTCTGGACTGCATGGTGACGGTGGTGGATGCCTATCATTTCTGGCAGGATTATAATACCCGCGAGACGCTCAAGGATCGCAACCAGGATGCGGGCGAGGGAGATACACGAGGCGTCGTGCATCTGCTGATCGACCAGGTGGAGTTCTGTGATGTGCTGATTCTGAACAAATGCGACCTTGTCAGCGAGGACGAGCTGAACAAGCTGGAAATGGCGCTGCGCGGACTGCAGCCGAGGGCGCGGATCATTCGCACGAGCCAGGGCAAGGTTGATCCGAAGGCGATTCTCAATACAGGATTATTCGACTTCGAGGCGGCGAGCCAATCGGCGGGCTGGATCCAGGAGCTGCAAAAGGGGCATCACACGCCGGAGACCGAGGAGTACGGTATAGGATCATTTGTCTACACGCGCAAAATTCCGTTCCATCCAGAGCGACTGTTGAAGTGGATGGCTAGATGGCCGAAGGAGGTTGTACGCTCGAAGGGTCTGATGTGGCTGGCAACGCGCAATAGCATGGCGATCTCGTTCAGTCAGGCAGGCGTGTCGCGGCAATTGTCCCCGGCGGGGCTATGGGTGGCCGCCCTGTCGGAGGAGGAGCGTCAGGCCTACTTCGGCGGCGACTATCCGAAGTCTCCAGATTGGGATGAGGTGTGGGGGGATCGGGTGACGAAGCTTGTCTTCATTGGCGTCGATCTCGATAAGGAACGCATCACAAGCAGTCTGGACAGCGCATTGCTCACCCCGGAGGAGCTGAACGGCAATTGGCGCGAGCTGCCTGATCCGCTGCCGAGCTTCTAATATCGGATGCTTATATAGGGGCTGTTCGGAGAACCCTGTTTGAATATAGGTGCTTCTATATCTACGCGAAACGAGCTTAGCCCGTCCAGGACGGCGACAGCGTATACGCTTGGCCGTTGTCAAAACAATAGCAAACATCAGGAACGCTGATCCTCATAAGGCGTTCTTTGGTGTTTGCTTTTTTGGGTTGCAGGGCTAGCCATTCCTCTGTGGCACAACCCCTTTTACATAGGCCTGCAGAAAATCGAAGGCATCCTGATCGCCGGGGGCAAGGGATTGCTCCAGGATGAACCCGGTGGCCTGGCTGATCTTAAGGATGGAGTCCCCTCGTTGGATCGAGTAGTAGGGCAGATGAACACGGTATTCCTGGTTTCGGGAGACCATCTCATCGACTACGATAAAGCTGTTCACCATAACATCCGGTGGCAACAGGATGACTTCTCCACAGATTTCAATACGTGAGCCTAGTGCATCCTCCCCAGCTAATGTAATAAGCTGGCCTTCACCAGCCGGGGCCGACAAGTCCTCTTGAGATGGCCGTTCTCCGTCCGTTATACAGGATGCCGGAGTGGAGCTGGAGGCTGACTTTTCGTGGTATATATACAGCGCGGCAAGGACAAGGGTCACGGCAATCCCGCAGACGGCTGCCATCCTGCGATTCATGTTCATGGTAACTTCCCCCCTAAGTGAAGATAGGAACCGATGCTCGACATAGGTTATTTCCTGATGCTTGTATTATGCTGGAATTAGTGGTCATCCTTACCTCTATAGACGCAAAAAATGAAGCAAGGTTACACCCCGGACAGCCCTCTTATCAAAACTTTTCAATAACTCATTGACTTTCCCCCTTACTGAAGGGTTTATACTGGGTACACATCAGCACAATGGAGTGGAGGTTTGGAGATGTTTAAAATAGGTGAGTTCTCGATGCTAAGCAAGGTTCCTGTCAAAACATTACGATACTATGATCGAATCGAGCTGTTAAAGCCCGAAAAAACAGATCAGGCTACAGGGTATCGCTACTATTCAGCAGAGCAACTATTTCAGGTGAATCGAATCTTTCTGTACAAAGAATTAGGCTTTACCTTGAAGCAGATTGCTCAGCTTCTTCATGAAGATATTTCCATGGATCAGCTCCAGGGTATGTTTAAGCTCAAGGAGAGCGAAATTCAACAATTAATCGAGAGAGAGCAAGAAAAATTAGTTCGGATTAAGGAGCGTATGTATCTCATCAAACGAGAAGGGAGTGTTGAAAAGGAGCAGGAGGTGATCATCAAAACTGTAGAAAGCAAGCGACTTCTATCATTTCGTTCCTGCGGGGCCGTAGAGGACATTCCTTCACTATTTCAAACCCTCCATCAATTGTGGGATACGTATGCCGAGGAATGGGTCACAGAGCCTCAAGTCGTGCTATGGAGGGAATCGCCTGACCAAGCAAGCGATTTTGAATTTGAGGTCGGTTACGCGGTCAAAGGTGAGATCACCTCTCTTCCAGATGAGTTATCGATCCGTGCTTTACCGGCGGAGACGATGGCCACACTGCTATTTCATTCGAATTCCCCCTTTGCCCAGACGGCTTGTATTGATTTGGCGACCTGGATCGAGGAGAATGGCTATCGGGTGAAGGAGGATCAGCCGGGTAGAGAGATTTATCTACCACTGTCCGGGGAACAAGGGGATCGCTTAATCGAGATTCAAATCCCAATTGAACGATGAAGTACGATTATATAATGTGCGGTATAAAGGAGAAATGTTGGCTTGAAGAATAAACCCGTCATCTATTTGCTGGCACTGGCCGTCTTTTTGATCGGAACGATCGAATATATTATCACAGGCATCATCGAAATGGTGGCTGCCGACTTGCATGTATCGACAGCGGTCGCGGGGTTGCTAGTGACTTCCTTCGCCCTTTCAGCCGCTATTGGTGCTCCGATTGTCATCGCCCTTACCATTAATGTAGACCGCAAAAAAATATTGCTATGGATGCTTAGCCTATTTATCGTCAGCAATTTCATCACTTTTTTAAGTCCATCATTTGAAATGGTGCTCCTCTCCCGAATGCTGCAAGGGTTAAGTGGCGGAATCGCTACCGTTGTCGCCATGGGGGTCGCGACTCGTCTGGTCGAGACGGAAAGGAGAGGGAGCGCGATCGGGCTCATCTTAATGGGGCTAAGCAGCTCCTTGGTGCTTGGTGTACCTCTTGGCACATTCCTTAGTGACCTGATCGGCTGGAGAGCATTATTCGTTCTCATCAGTGTCATCACCTTCATTCCACTATTCGTAGTGTATCGAGGTGTACCCGCGATTAAGGAACAAGAACCGGTTACGATCGGGATGCAATTATCCTTATTGAAGGATAAGAGGATTGTCATCGCAGTTGTTATAACGTTATTTTATGTTGGTGCCTATTCCACATTATTTACGTATTTGACGCCCTACTTGCAAGCTTCAGCAGAGCTCACCATGGCGCAAATTAGCGGTATTTTATTGCTTGCCGGAATCTGCAGCTTCATGGGCTCCAGCATTGGAGGGAAAGTAGCGGACAAGAAGGGGCCTAAATTCACGATTCTGATTGGACTAACGTTACAAGTCATTATGTTAAGCTCACTAGCCTTTATCGGAGCTAATCTGGTGGCCCTGATTGCGGTGATGATGGTATGGATGATCGCTACGTGGAGCACATCTCCAGCCCAACAGCTCTATTTAGTTACACTGGTGCCCAAATCGCCGGATATTGCCTTGAGTGTGAATACATCCTTTATTCAATTTGGATTTGCTCTAGGCTCGGGGCTAGGAGGCTTGGTCATCAGCGGTACATCGGTATTGAATCTGAGCTGGTTCAGTGCGGGCATCGTTGTACTTGCCTTGCTCATGACCTTCATGTTAGTCGTCCTGGATCGAGCCTCTGGCCGTAAGACAACGGTATCGTCAATGTGAACACAGTCTTAGTTGAATGGAGAAGAGGAGGGGGCAAGCTGCTCCCTCCTCTTCTACGATCTATGTGAAGCGCAGCATTGCCCATAAGGACAGGCAAGCCGTATAGGCCTCGATATCGAAGAAGTACAAGTTACCGCTTATACGTGTCTTCCATATCTTGCGCGAAACGTAGCTTAGCCCATTAAGAACATCGGCTGAGCTTCGAGCTAGCGTGGTACTGTTTACGAAGCAAGCAAGGTATCCAGCAAGCGAATAATCATCGCGACAGACTCTGCACGGGTAGCAGAAGCATTAGGCTTGAACAGGCCATTCCCTGCTCCGCTTACGATTCCGGCGGCTGTGAACGCATTGATCGGCTCGGAAGCAAAGCTCGTGGCTGTATCCTCGAAGGTCGTCGCTGCACCAGGGACATAGTCTGTCAATCGGGCCAGCATCGCCACGATCTCGGCGCGTGTGACCTCCTGATCTGGACGGAAGGAGCCATCCTTATACCCATTGATCACCCCCTGCTCGTGCAAGGCAGCGATGGCTTTCGCAGCCCAATGCCCCTGTATATCCGGGAAGGAGGCTGTCCCGGATTGCGGGAGAGCAAGAGCCTTGGCAACCATCGTGGCGAACTCGGCGCGCGAGACCTTGTTATTAGGACGATAGGTGCCATCGCTATAGCCCGTTACAATCCCCAGCTTGGAGGCGCGCTCTACATAGGATGCGCTCCATGAGGTGGCTGGAACGTCCGAGAAGCTTACTGCCGGTGCGGACGTTCCTTGTTTCAGCCGCTCTCTCACGGCAGCTACATCCACCTTGTCGTTAAAGACGGGTTTCGTAGAGGTCGGAGCTGGTGATGGCGTTGGTGTCGGCGAAGGCACAGGAGTGGGCACAGGCGTCGGCGTTGGTTCCGGTGCTGGCTCAGGCGCAGGCGAAGTCGATGGGGAAGGGTACCATGGCGCAGGCTCGCTTGTCTTGGCCTTCACAACCGAGAACGTATCCACCTCCTGACCTGCAATGGTGCGCGCTTCGACTTGAATCTTATCCTCCGTAACGGTGATGTAGGAATAGACAGGAACATCCTCATCAAAGATATAGCTCAGATAATCATATTTAGTGCCATCATAGAACTTCCAGCCCGAAGCGCCGCCATCCATATAGATCGTGCCCTTCGTTGAGGACGGGTTCGGCTTGCCATTCTGCATAGGATAGGTGCGTCCATACACATGATCATGACCGACCAGCACGAGATCCACTTGCTTCGCTTCGATAATCGGCGCAAAATACTTTTGCGTATACTCCACCAGGGACTGTCGGCCGCTCTCTGTATGATAAGCAGGACGGTGGAACATGATGATCGTCCACTTCTTATCATTGTCGTTCAGATCCTGCTCCAGCCATGACGCCTGCTCGATCATCTGCTCCTCCGTGCCCTCGGAGTTCAAGATAATAAAATGGGCATCATCCACATCATAGGAATAAGCATATTGCCGCTGCGACTCCGGCCCGTTCAGCGGGAAATTCGCCCCCTTGGTAAATACCTCTTTTCCTTCGCTCTTCACATCATGATTCCCCAAGGTTAGCGCGCTAGGGAGCTTCGTTGCATAGATGGAGGAGGCTTCCCAGAACTTCTGCCATTCCTCGAATGCTCCGCCCGCATCGACCATATCTCCGCCATGCATAATGAATTGCGTGGATGGATGCTGCTTCAAGGCACTCGCCATCAATTCTTGATAGGTCTGCATCCCATGAGCTTGATTCGTATGGGAATCGGTAATAAACAGGAAGGAGGTCGGTGTTGACGTGTCCCGATCCACCGTAGAATAGTCATGCCACGCAGACCAATTGCCCTCATAGCCTACACGATATTTATAAGCCGTATTGGCCTTCAAGCCGCTAACCAGAGCGTTATGGAATCGGATTTCTCCCTTCGCTCCGTTCTCCTTCATGCTGAGCACCTGCAGCTCGCTCTCTGCCTGCTGCTGCTTCACCTGTGCAGAAGCGGGACTATTGCTTGTTCCCCATTGGCTGGCCTCGATGGTCTCAATATAGGTCACTGTACGATCGGGTTTAGTTTGCCAGGCAACGCTTAGCTGCGAGGACATATCCTCCGCTACATAGGTTTGAACATATTGAGGCACATCTGTGCCATACTGCTCGACCACTTCATACGGGACGACCTTACTGTTCTGATCGCCATTGACCGCCTGAATCTGATACGTTCCCAGCGCCAATGTCGCCAGATCGGTCTTGAGCTGTCCATGGGCATCGGTCTTGCCCAGACTTCCACTCAATAGCTGAGGCTGAACATCGGATGCCAAGATGTAGCCTGTCACCTGTCCATCTGGCAGAATGACCTCATATAGCCCCTCCTCCGGCTCTGCAGAAGCGTAGTATCGCTCGCCAGCTTGAGCAACCCGCAGTACATTAGAGGAGGTGTCGTCATCCTCATAGATCGTAGCGGTCGGGGCGGTCACCGTCACGACAGAGCTTTGCTTCAGCAGACCGGTAAACATAATGTCCGCGCCTTCGTAGGGTCTGCCCTCGCGATCCAGTACAGTTAGTGTGGAGACCGTACCTAGGCCGACACCTGTCATCCTTAGCTGGTAGGGGAAGGCGATCGTATAATGAATAGGGGCCGCAAGCGGCGAGCTGGTCTGCACCTGCCCGGCAGTCAGACTTCCCTGACTCATCGTGATGCGCTTATATTTCTCGCCGCGCTCCAGTACCGCATGAGAGTTGACTCTGAAATTCACGGTTACGGCATCACGGGCAAGAGCGGCTGTCATCTTATCCAGCCTGATCTGAACCGTTCCCCGCTCATTATCCGTTGTTGTATCTAGGCTAATTCCGTCTGCCTGAACGACGCTCTCTACCTGAAGGGCAGCAGGATCGTATTGCAATGCGAATTGCGCTTGCTCGGCCTTTATGTAGTCTTTGATACTAATTGTTACAGGGTATCGCTCATTGCTCACCGCTTCAGCGGGGGCTGTCATGAGCAACCGCTCTCCGGCGTTCACGGTGAAGGCATAGGTCTTTCCCGCGGGGTTGCCGTTGCGATCCTTCACTTCAATGACCAGCTCATGATACCCGCCATCCACATCGCTGCCTGGGTAGGTTAATAATTGGGTATCTGGCGAGTAGCGCACATCGGCTGTAATATCGGCGCCGTCGAGCAGGACAGATAATGTCGTCAGATCAAGACCCGATCCAGCATCAGTCAGTTCAACCTTCAGCTCATCAAGCGGAGAGGTTAACACTTCATTCTCGACCGGGTATACGGGATGAATAACAGGCACGTCGCGATCCTCATCCGTCTCCTCATAGATGAAGGTGATATCATCGACCCAGATCGAGCCTTTGTTCTTCTTGCTCATATTGGACTGCTTCAACTGGAAGAACAGCTCCAGGACGATCGGGCTCGTCTTTCCCTGCGGGACGGCAGCCTCGATATACTTCCAACCCTGCCAGTTGATGCCCGTATCGTTCTCATCATAGAATTCTGCCTGGAACGAGGAGCCGCCCTGATCTCTGAACTTCGTCGTCAGCAGATGACCTTCATTATTTCCATACACCCACATGCCTACCTTGACAGGATAACCTGCCACCGGAATCCGGCCTGCCTTATAGCCCACCTCAATCTGCGACGGATTGTCGACGATGTCAATCATATCGTAATCGATCCGGGCCGAGTATTGACCGTTCCGTACATGCTTTTTGTCATCCTCCAGATGAAGGCTCGCACTGTACATCCGTTTGGGATTAAACTTCACATCCGAGATGCCATCTTCGAAATCCTCCACCAGGACAGATGGCGCTAACCCTTCGGCCGCATAGACAGGAGGAATGGAGCCGCCTTGCAATCCACCCAGCAACGATACCAATGATGCGATGACTATGGTCTTGTTCAATCTGTTAGCCTTCATTTCCTCTGCTGATCCCCCTTGAACACGTATTTGTCCAAGAGTCACTATAACAGGTGAATGTAAATTTCATTCTGCATCATTATTAAATCAGATGCATTGTTAAGTTATCCGCCTCTAGTCGATCTATTGTTCAGGATGATTCGCAAGGGAATTGATAAGGGAGTATGATGTCTTCGACCATAACAAAAAAGGAAGCAGCACGTATCCGCTAAGAACCGCTGCTTCCGCTAAACGAGCCACCCGGCTCTAAGTTTGCCCTGCGCTCCATTCAGCTAAAACTTATCAGGAAACTGTTTGACAATTCCTTCAGTCAGGATGTCCGCAAAATGGATCATATGGAGCTCATTCTTGTCGGTAGCCGCAATATCTCCTGGCCAGTCGCCCTTGATGCGATCCATCACAATTTCTGTAATCAATTGAAGATGTGTATACAGCATATCCTGCATCACCTTAAACGGCCAGTTCGGATTGGCTTCACTTAAAAATTGGGCAATATTATCGGCGTTTTTGTGCCAGTCTGCTTCTAGCTTTGTCACATCCGCCTGCTTGCCCGCTTGTGCAGCTGCTACAATTTTCCCTGCGATCTGAATATGCTCTGTAAGCAGCTCAGCAAGTTTGTTTCCGGCAGCTTCTCCGTAATAAGGCTTGATGATATTTCCAATATCCTGCTGGTTTCGTAGCAGCCGGTTCAATACGTCCTTTTGATCCTCAAGATTAGAGAGGGCGCTGACAATATAGCTTCTCGTCCATATCGTATGGTCGATCCAAGCCTTCTGCATGTCCCCTTTCAGCTCCACCATTTTCGGGCTCAGGCATTTCAAAGCCTTGTTTTCGCTCCATTTTGCTTGTGCAGACATCACGGGCACGATGTTCAAGCTCATCATCAATGCTAGAAGCAATGCAAGCAACGATTTGTTTTTCACATTCATTACTCCCTCTGTGTTTTAGTTGAAAACAGCGAGGTTAGTTTAGGTAAAATATCTGCAAACTATACAAGAAGCAGCATTCCGCTTGCCTTCAATAAGCTTGTGATTGCTAGGGGTTCTCATCATTATGTAACCATAAAAAAAGCCTCGCCCCGATCCTAGGGAACGGCAGGCGAGGCTTTGTCGCAACGAAGCTTAGTTCGTACAGGATGTCAGCAACCGCTGACGCTTGTCTGCTACTGACTTCTATTCCGTATACCAGCTCTTGATCTTCTGATCCGACGGGAGCAGGAAGGTGAGCAGGCCGAGCAGCGGCAGCAAGCTGACAACCCTGAGCACGGCATCCAGGCCGTACAGATCAGTCAGGCCGCCGAGCGCGACCGCGCCGAGTGCGCCAAGTCCGAAGGACAGGCCGGTTGTCAGGCCGGACACGGTGCCGATCATGCCGGGCACCAGCTCCTGCGCGTAGACGACGGTCACCGACCAGCCGGACATGAGGATCAGTCCGGTGATGGCGACTAGCGGATAGGCCCAGAAGGCATCTGCATAGGGCAGAGCCATCGCCAGCGGCACAGTGCCGACCATCGAATAGAAGAGCACATTGCGCCTTCCGAAGCGGTCAGACAGCGGCCCGCCGAGGAACGTACCGAGCGCGCCCGTGGCGGCGAACAGGAAAATATAGATCTGCGCATGCTGCAGCGTCAGATTGAACTTCTCCATCAGTTGGAACGGGTAATAGATCATAATGCTGGAATGATACCATGTGCGCACGAACAGCAGGGTCATAATGAGACCGATAGCATACGTAATCTGCTTCTTGCGCTGCGGGCTCATCTGCGCAGCTGCTTGCCCCTTCTGCTTCACAGCAATCGGGTGCGCAGCCAGATAATCGCGATACCAGCGGGCAATGGATAACTGCACCACGACTGCACTCAGCGTAATGACTGTGAACCAGAGCGCGCCGATCTGTCCGAGCGGAACGAAGATCAGGGCCGTCATCACCGCTGCCAGCGATTGGCCGGAGTTGCCGCCGACCTGGAAGATCGACTGCGCCAGTCCACGGCGTGAGCCGCCGGCCATGTAGGCTACGCGCGAGGCCTCGGGATGGAACACGGCTGAGCCGAGCCCAACCAGCAGCACAGACAGCAGCACTGTCCAGTAGCCAGGCGAGAAGGCGATCCCCAGTACGCCAAGCGTCATCAGCCCCATGCCGATCGGCAGCAGATACGGATTGGGCTTGCGATCCGAATAGAGGCCGATGACCGGCTGCATAACCGATGAGGTCATATTGAGGGCAAATACGATAATACCAGCCTGCATGTACGTAAGGCTCATCGCTTCCTTTAATATAGGAAGGATAGCCGGGATGATCGCCTGAATCGTATCATTGACCAGATGGACGATGCTAATCGCGATCAGGATGCGAAAGACCGTCGGCTTCACATCAGACCGTGGCTCGGAAGCCGCGCGGATGAGTGAAACATTCTCTATGGGTGACTGCAAGGTAAGCTTCATCTCCTTTAAGTGTACATTCTCTCCTATTATAGCAGAGCCGTTCCGGGCGGCAAGTGATACGGGATAGCATTTTCGGGCACAAAAAGCAGACAAGCTGCTGGATGCGCCTGCATTCGCGATGGGATCATATGTTTCTGTTCTGGCGGATGGCCTCCAGTCGAGTGAACAGCAAGTGACAGGCAGGGGTGGCGTCCTCCTTCATAGTCGTGGGTGTGTGCTAAAATAGCTTTGCGTTCCGGCCGGCAATCAAGTATGATGTAAAGAATAGTGAGTAAGTATGGTGGCAGGCTGGCTGAGCCTGCTGTCAGACCGGGCGGCAGGCGGATGAAGCTGCTGAGGGTCTTCATTTTATTTTGTCTAAAAGGAGTCTGTGAATTAATGAGTGCGAAGGCGAGTTCAAATGTTAAAATTGTCGATTGTACAATTCGGGACGGTGGTCTCGTAAATAACTGGGATTTCAGTGTTGAATTTGTTCAACATCTGTATAGCAGCCTGAATGAGGCTGGCGTGGAATATATGGAGATTGGCTACAAAAACTCGCCCAAGCTGCTCAAGGGCGCCGATTCCGCTGGCCCATGGCGGTTTCTGGATGATGAGTTTCTGCGCAAGGTGATCCCGCAGAAGCTGAACACGAAGCTGTCTGCACTCGTAGACATCGGGCGTGTCGATGCTGATGATGTGCTGCCGCGTGAGGAAAGTCTGCTCGACCTGATCCGTGTGGCCTGCTACATTCAAGATGTGGATAAGGCGCTGGAGCTGGTGCAATTGTTCCACGACCGCGGCTATGAGACGACACTGAACATTATGGCGCTCTCCAACGTTATGGAGCACCAGCTCCTCGAAGCATTCGAGCAGATCAATGACAGTGTTGTGGATGTGGTCTACATTGTAGACTCCTACGGCAGCCTGCTGCCTAATGATTTCCGTCTGCTCGTGGAGAAGTTCAAGAAGCATCTGCCGAACAAACGACTGGGCGTTCATACGCATAACAATATGCAACTGGCCTTTGCCAATACGCTGATCTCGGCAGAGTACGGGGTTGAGCTGCTGGACGCTTCCGTGTACGGCATGGGACGCGCAGCGGGCAACTGCCCGACCGAGCTGCTGGTGGCGAATCTGAAGAACTCCAGATACAGCCTTCGTCCGGTGCTGGATATGATCGAGAAGCATATGATTCCGCTTCGCGAGAAGGAAGAATGGGGCTACATCATTCCTTACATGATTACGGGCATGCTGGACGAGCACCCACGTTCAGCGATGGCGCTGCGCAATACGGAGGACAAGGACAAGTCGGTTGAATTCTATGACAAGCTGACGACACCAGAGGTTTCCTTCAGCGGCTAAGCTCGGACTAGATCGGACTGAATTGTATTCGAAGCTAAAGATGTATCCGGCTGGCGATCATTTCACACGAGACGGATACTGGAAAAGGAAAGGCCCCCTTGCGGGGCTTTTTCTGCAATATATAAGAGAGGGGGCGGAAGCTGTGGCCTTGTCGAAGATCATGACACGCAAAATCTATGAACAGATTGCCGATCAGATGAAGGAGCATATATTGGCCGGAGGCTGGAAGGCCGGAGAACGGCTGCCTTCAACGAAGGAGCTGACCGAGCAATTCCAGGTCGGGCGGTCGACGATGCGTGAGGCGCTTAGTGCGCTCAAGGCGATGGGGCTGATCGATATTCGTCATGGCGAGGGCTGCTTCGTCAAGGAGATGACGGCGGCAGAGCTGGAGCTGCCACAGTTCGACGCGCTCTTGCTGAGCAAGGAGACCATCCTCGAATTGCTGGAGGCGCGCAAGGCGCTGGAGGTATCCAACGCGGCGATTGCGGCGGTCAAGCGGACGGAGGAGGATCTGGCGTCGTTCGAGCGGCTGCTTGCCATTATGGAGCAGCATGCGGGCGACCAGCAGGAGGGGGAGAAGGCGGACATTGGCTTTCATCAACTGCTGGCTCAGGCGACTCATAATTCAATTATGGTGCGGCTGCTCGATTCGATTGCCTCACAGATGGAGATTGCGATCCGCGAGACAAGACAATTGCAGATGTACAGCAGCAAGGAGGTCTCCTACCGTCTCTGGCAGGAGCACCGCGCGATCTATGAGGCGGTGGTGAAGCAGCGGCCAGCCGAGGCAGAGCAGTGCATGAGGATACATCTGGAGCATGTGGAGCAGATGGTGCGCGATGTTCTGGATGGAGATTAGCCTCGACATCGACGATCAATTATAATCCAGATGTCGGATGAGCTGATCTGCAAGAGAGAGCGATAAAAGGCGATGCAGCGCTGAGGATGAGCTCCTCTTGCGAGGCATCGCCTTATCTATACTTCGCAAGCTCAGTGGAGCGAGACGCAGCATGGGGCGACAAGGCGGTGAAGGATGCCCATGAGCGGGATTGAAGACACGTCCTAGACTATCTCGATCCCGAATCCCTCGATCTGCTCTGCTGCATCCTGCAACAGCTCTATAATGGCTTGTATTCCCCCGTCCGGCTCGGATCGCACCGTGTCAGCAGAATCCTCTGCTTCTCCCCCCAGCAGTCGCTTGGCTCCGACAAGCCGCAAGGTCAGTGGCAGCTCGATCCATCCCTCCAGAACATCCCAGAGTGCATCCAGATTGCGCCCGTACCACTCCGGCAGGCCGAGCCGCTCTTGCAGCCGCTCGTGAACAGCATCCGCGCTGCTCGCACCCTCCAGCTCTATGCTAATGGATTGCATGACGTCACCCCTTTCCATTGTAGATGAGTGTAAAGCTCTGATAATGATCCTGAGTCATATAGATCAGCATGTCATTGGAGTAGAGCAGCCGCTCCGCTCCGCGCTTGCCGCCGTCATAATGAATGTCGGCCTCATACCAGGTACGCCCCTTGGCTTTGGGGAGCCGCCCCTCGCGATTCTGAAACACATCTCCGCCGATGGCTGCGCCGGGCGCAATCTTGTGCAGATTGCCTTGCTGGGCAACCCAGCCGAGCTTGCGTGCTTCGGCCTTGGTCATATAGTGCTCCGGCAGCTCCTGGTGCTTAATGAGGTAGAGCGCGACCTCCCGAAACTCCTCCAGGCTGCTGTCACTGCGAGCCATCTTCTCAAATTGCTCATCCAGCCCGATACCAGTACTGTCGGCAGCTCCATCTTGCCCCGGTGATTCGTTAGGTAGCGGGTCGTCGGAATGATCCTGCTCCGCTGTATGCGGGGCTTCTATTCCTTGCTCACTGGCAGCGGGCGGCTGATCCAGCAGCTCGTTCATTGCGCCGCAGCCTCCCAGCATGGAGACCATAACAGCCATGGCGAGCATCAGGCCCGCGATCCATAGCCGCTTCCATCGATGCGCTAGGTTCATGTTGCGTTCATCCTTTCCTCATTTTCCCGTGTTCCAGGAGTACTTCTTCCTGTAGCATTATAGAATGGGGGGTGGCGGGTGTGCAAGCGAACAGCAGGATTAGGGGAATTACGCGGCAGCGATGTAAAAAAAATCACATCCCCTCTTTATTTTTGGGTAGATGTCTGATAACCTGATAATTAAGAATACAATAATGATGAAGCGGATTCATTTCCGGCAAATATGATGATCAGAGGTGTCCAGAATGCGGGTGTCTTTATTTATTACCTGTCTAACGGATCAGATGTTCCCGGAGGTCGGGGAGAGTATTGTGCGGATATTGCATGATTACGGCTGCGAGGTGGATTTCCCAGAAGGGCAGACATGCTGCGGGCAGATGGCATTTAACAGCGGGTACCAGGATGAAGCGCGCGAGGTAGCCAAAACGCTCATTCGGGCGTTCGAGCACAGCGAATATGTCGTCTCGCCGTCAGGGTCATGCAATGGCATGATTTACCATTATTATCCTCATCTGTTCAAGGATGACCCGGTGTGGGAGCCGAAGGTGCAGGCATTGATCCATAAAACCTATGAATTTTCGCAATTTCTGGTGCAGGTGCTCCGTGTCACCGACCTGGGTGCAACCTTCCCGCATAAAGTGACCTATCATCCGTCCTGTCATGCGACCCGCCTGCTCGGGATTCAGGAGGAGCCGCTGCAACTGCTCGCCCATGTGAAGGGCGCCGAGTTTGTAGAGCTGCCTGCCAAGGAGGATTGCTGCGGGTTCGGCGGCACGTTCTCAGTGAAGATGTCGGATATGTCCGAAGCGATGGTATGTGAGAAGGCCGCCAACATATGCAGCACGGGGGCAGAGGTGCTTGTTGGCTCGGATATGGGCTGTCTGATGAGCATCGGGGGGCGACTGAATAAGGAAGGGCGTCCGATACGGGTGATGCATCTGGCTCAACTGCTGGAGGAAGGGAGGAAGGCGTAATGAGTGCAGGGGGGCATGGATCAGCACTGGATGAACGGATCGGCTCGGGGCTGAAGGAGCGGACACGGCAGGCGCTTGGGGATGAATATTTGCGCAAGGCGGTTGCCTATACGACGAATAAGCTCAAGACCGGCAGGCTGCAGGCGATGGATATGTTCGGCGATTGGGAGGCCTGGCGCGAGCGCGGTCGGGCGATCCGGGAGCATACGATTAACCATCTCGACTACTATTTGTCGCAGTTTGCGGACAATGTGACGAAGCGGGGCGGCAACGTCTATTTTTGCGGCGGGGCATCGGATGCTGTCAGCACGTTCATGGAGATTGCGGGCAAGCATCAGGCGAAGCTGGTAGCCAAGGGCAAATCGATGGTATCTGAGGAGATTCATCTGAACCACCATCTGGAGCAGCATGAGATGGAAGCCATTGAGACCGACCTGGGTGAATATATTCTGCAACTGGCGAAGGAGACGCCCTCTCATCTGATCATTCCGGCTATTCACAAGAACAAGCAGCAGATCGCCACGCTGTTTACGGAGGCATCGGGTCAGCATTTTGAGCCGGAGACGAAGGTGCTGGCGGAGTATGCGCGCAAGAAGCTGCGCAATTATTTTCTGGAGGCGGACATTGGGCTGACGGGCTGCAACTTCGGTGTAGCGGAGACAGGCTCGATCACTCTGGTTGAGAATGAAGGCAATGGACGTATGGTGTCGACTGTGCCGAAGGTGCATGTTGTCGTCATGGGGATGGAGCGGCTCGTTCCGACGATGGAGGATCTGGAGGTCGTGCTCAATATGCTGGCGCGCAGCGCCACGGGGCAGAAGCTGACCACCTACACCTCGCTCATTACCGGACCGAAGCGGCCGGAGGATCTGGATGGGCCGGAGGAGCTGCATGTCATCATTCTGGATAACGGGCGTTCCCAGCAGTTGGGCGATCCGATCTTTCAGGAGGTATTGCATTGCATCCGCTGTGCGGCTTGTCTCAATGTATGTCCGGTCTATCGCCATGTCGGCGGACATACCTATGGCACGACCTACAGCGGGCCGATTGGGGCGGTGCTGACGCCATTGATCCAGCAGGATATGAAGGAAGCGGGGACGCTGTCCTATGCGTCAAGCCTGTGCGGGGCATGCTATGAGGCTTGCCCGATGAAGATTCCGTTGCATGATATGCTCGTTCATCTGCGCCACCGCAAGGTGAAGATGAAGCTGACCTCGTTACCGGAGCGGATCGCCTTCAAGTCGTATCAGACCGTATTCGGCCATATCACACTGTTCAAGCTGGCGACGAAGATAGGCTACTACTTGCAGCAGCCGCTCGTTCGCGGGGGGATGATCAAGTCCGGGCCGCCGCCGCTCTCTGGCTGGACGCAGTCGCGCTTCCTGCCGATGCTGCCCAAGAAGGCATTCCGTGATCGGTGGGCAGAGCTGCAGCAGGAGCTGGCTGCCAGCAGGAGCAGCGGCGCTGGCGGAAGCGTGGGCAACCAGGAGGGCACAGGTGTCGGTAAGAAAGGGGGCGCGTCCAGGTGAGTGCAGCAGAGCAAGGGATGATGAGGGGCAAGGAAGCATTTATGCGCAACATATCGAGCCGTCTTGGCCGCCGTGAGCCGCTGGCAGAACCGCCAAGCCGCCCGTTCGTCGGCGTGCCGGAGTTCTATCGCGATCGGAAGCGGACACAGGAGGAGCTGATTGACGAGTTTATTCAGAGCTGGGCAGCGCTCAGCGGGCGAACCCTTGTCGTCGATCAGGCCGAGGCGCCACAAGCGGTGGAGGCGTATATTCGCCAGCTTGCAGGAGAGCTCGGCATCCGCCGTGTCTCCCGTTGGGATCACGAGGGGCTGGAGCAGTTGGGCTTCGATAGCGCTCTGAATGCCGCAGGCATCGAGGTCGTCACGTGGCGTGAGGGCGGGGCGGAGCATGTGAAGCTGGACAGCCTGCCGACAGGTGCGGAGGGCAACTGGGCGAAGAGAAGTCATCTGCTGCACGCGGCGGAGCAGTGCCGACTGGGTATTGTCTGGCCCGACTGCGCGATTGCGAATACGAGCACGCTCGCGCTGTTCAGTCAGGGCGGCAAGGGACGCTCGGTCAGCCTGCTTACGGAGGCGATCGTGGCGATCTTCCGCGCCGATCAACTGGTGTATCGGATGGGCGAGGCGTTCGCGCTGTTCAAGCAGCAGTTCCCGGAGGTGACGGATATGCCGTCATCGCTTAATCTGATCACAGGCCCAAGCCGCAGCGCGGACATCGAGAACGATCTGACGATCGGCATTCATGGGCCAGGCAAGGTGCATGCGATTATATTAAGATAAGCGAATCAGTGTCAAGACCGTCCTTCCCTTGGGATTTGTGGGGAGGACGGTTTTTGGCTTGAGAGGTAAGACATAAAATAAAATGACGCGGATGTGAAACTTTTGAAGACTGGAAATCGTTTATAATTTTGAAAGCAATTAATTACCATTAATGGAATCTTTGAAAAGGGGTTGAAGGGCTTGTATAAGCACAAAAGTCTCTATGTCGTTATGGCGGCCATCATGCTTTGTCTACCCGTTCATGCTCATGCTGGTGTTAATATGAAGACGGAGGTTCCTCTAATAATGAAATACTATGTACCCATACTTCCATATTTTCTATTAAAAATTCAGGGAGATCATCACAAGGATGAAAACACAAATCAAGAGCCTTCAAAAATATTAGAAAAATTACAGCTTCTTATTGAGGGCCAGAAAGTAAGCAAGGATGCGCAGCTACTTGAGGTCAGTATTATGCTAAAATATGATGCTGGACTCTCCAAACAAGAGTTTGTCAAGCTTCATGAGGATTTTTTTGAGGGAAGCATTACGGATATGAACGGATTCGGAATCTATAGCTTCTTTGCGAAGCTAACGCCAGAACAGATTAACGATCTATCGGCATTCGAAGAGGTATCGACAATTTCAACGATTGATGATGTAAATACGGTTTATTAGCAACGATGGACGGCAGTGTGCTTGCCCTTGCTCCCCGAGGCATGGGAGATGTACTTGAACGCAGAAGAAATGGTGCAGAGCTAAGGAGAGCCTGGATTTTACGGGGTCTCCATTTCGTTATGCATCGGTATCACCGGTACTAGCAAAAGCGGTTGCAAGAATAAAAAAGATTTACATAAAATTCTATTAATGGTAATATAATGTTTGATTAAATGAGGAGGGAGGTAGCGATCTTTTATTTTAAATCGAGCAAGCCATTGCTCCAAAATTAAGGGAGGACATTCAATTTATGAGACTGATTAAATCGTTTGGACTGTTTGTCATGGCATTCCTATTGATCACTTCTTCTGTTGCTGCCAATGCTGAAGTGGGAACCACCTGGGCAACCATCGACAACACGGTAAGCATGAACGAGAAGGCTTTGCCTCTCAAGATTCAAGTGAATGAAAAGAATGTCGACAATATTGAATCCGAGCAACAGGTTGTCTTTGATCTAGATGCCTTGCAACCGGAAATGTATACGGGCACATCCAAAATTTTAGATGCTCTCGATTCCCAAATGAAAGAAGAACAAGTTTACTTTGCTCCAAATACATTAAAAGTAAGTGTGATGATCAATTATGACGCCGGAATTTCGAAAGAGCAATTTTTGGAACAATATGCACAAGTATTTGAGGATACCGTTGTCGATCACAACGGCTTTGGTATTTATAGTTTTTTTGCAGAGCTCACTCCAGAACAGATTGAAGAGGTAGCTAGTTTTGAAGAGGTGTCATCGATATCCACAACGGATGATGTTGTTGCTGTATATGGAGAATTTGTGGAGGGTCAAGAGGGGACATATCTCAATGCTGCCACCGAAATGACAGGAATTAAGAAAGCCAGGTCAGATTACGGGGTTACAGGGAATCGAGACGGATCGGCATCATACTCCAAAAATGATTCCGTAATTGCAGTTATTGATACGGGTATTGACGGTGGGCATGTTGATCTGAGTGGTGGAAAAATAATAGGATGGAAGGATTTCGTGAATGGGCAGGCAAACCCGTATGATGACTTAGGGCATGGAACTCATGTCGCAAGTATTGCTGCGGGAACTGGAGCAGGAGATCCTAATGTCCAAGCCGGGGTCGCTCCTGGAGCTGCTCTAGTGGGACTAAAAGTATGCTTGAGCAATACGAACTGTTCGACTCAGAATATATTAGACGCCATGGATTGGATCATCAATAACAAGGATACGTATGGGATTGATGTCATTAATATTAGTTTGGGAAGCTCCGGCAGCCCCGATGCAAGCTTCTGCAGCAAGGTAGCTTCTGCTGCTAATAAAGGGATTTTGACGGTTGTAGCTGCAGGCAATACCTCTACGGGAGCTGATTATTTTTCTTTGAACCGTCTGGGTAAATGTTCAAATGTTATATCCGTTGGCAATATGGCTGATCCCTACGAAGGGGGCTGGTATCTTAATCCTACTTCGAATCGAGGCAATGGCTCACAGGGGCCATCCATGACAGCTCCGGGAACATTAATTAGAGCTGCCAAGGCGAACTCCATCAACGAATATGTCTCTGCTACGGGAACATCTATGGCATCTCCGATGATTGCTGGACTCGCTGCATTAATGCTCCATGCTAGTAATGGAAGTGTATCCTATAATTTTATTACAGAGGATTTTGGAATGAATGGCTATGATAAAGTGTATGGAAATGGACTCATACTGGGCCACAACACGATAAAGGCTGCGAAGGGTTCTTCCTCGGGTTCGTTCAATAACTTCCGTGATCATATTAGGGCTCAATCCAGTATTAATGCCAATACCATTGATTTTTATGACATAAAGGTAAATAGTACATCGGCATTTTTTGCAAATACCTTGATCATTAATGATGAAAATGGGGCTAAGCTTGAGTTGTATGTATGGGGACCTGGCGTTGAACCTATTCAGAATGGTCAATTAAGATTGGATTTAGCACTACGGAGTAGTACGGTGAATCTGCCACAACAAACCATTAGCTTCAAGCCAACATCAACAGGTAAATATAAAATTGGGATACTAGCCCGTAACAATGCCACTTATGCTATAGACTGGTCAGGCCAAATCTCTCTTTAAAAGTTGTCATACTGCTTCCTTCTATCTCCAGAAGTTGCTATCGCACCCAGTGTGGGTGCGATAGTTTTTTTAGAAGGTATAATTGCGGTTTAGCGGCCTGTCTAATTGGTGTGAAGAGTAGGATCGCAGCGATGGCGCTCTTGCTTCCATAGCTTCACATATGAAAGGCATTTGACTGGTGCGAATGTGAGGCTCACATGATTTTCCCGGCTCATTCGCACCTCAAAAAATGTCGAAAAAAGTTGGTGATTATTAATTTCTTATACAGACAAGATCAATATTATTAATCTGTTGCCAAATTTGCTCAGAAAGGTGTATGATTGTTGCATAATGTGCAATTAAAAGGTCAAAATCGCTGTCGCACCTCGTGTAGGTGCGTGGATTGAAATTTTGCTGGCACTGAGATTCCAGCTCTGACTACTTCGTCGCACCTCGTGTAGGTGCGTGGATTGAAATGTTGAATTCAGGAAGAAGATCAAAAAACCAATGACGTCGCACCTCGTGTAGGTGCGTGGATTGAAATTGCCCGTTCGGGTCGATGACCTTGAGGTCTGAGTTGTCGCACCTCGTGTAGGTGCGTGAATTGAAATGTCATACAACGCGGAAAAACACCACATCGAATTAACTTCCATTGACATTTTGTTTATACATTCTAGGGGGGTGGTTCGATGTTTCAAGTTCAAAAATGGGGTAACTCCCTCGGAATTCGCATCCCGAAATCCCTTGCCATGAAGGTGGGTATCGAGGAAGGAACCGAAGTCGACTTGGATATTGTGGATGGTCATCTTCTAATAAAGCCGAAGTCTGCAACACTCGATGAGCTGCTGTCCCAAATCACATCGGATAATGTCCACACCGAGATTCCAACCGGTGCCCTACAAGGACGGGAAGGGTAAGCAATGAAGACGTACCGGTTTGCGGCGATTTGGTATGGTTGCAGTGTAACCCGCAAGCACGGCATGAGCAGGCAGGTAAACGCCCAGCTTTGGTCGTATCTCCTGCATCTTATAATGGTAAGATCGCGATTTCCTTGCTCTGTAGTGTTCATCTGTAAAGTACCACCAGAGATTTTATCAGAGGTAATTACAAAAATGAACTTACTAATCCGCTAACCGATACCTAGCCTTTCAAGGGGCTCCTTGGAAGGTTTTTTGAGTTGGCTTATCATTGAGTACCGCAGAGAGATACAGCTTATCATCTGAACAAGGAACTTCGGTGGTATCCGATAGTCACTGATTCGGCGCTGCCTGTCCCTCACGATCGACGCAAGACTACGCCTGATCTTTCACTCAAGCTCAACCTCTCACCCAAGCCCTTCTATCTACTGAATGGGCTTTTTTGTTTTTATAGATTTTAAGATATTTTTAGTAATTTCTTCATTCCCCATCTATTTACAGGACAATTGTTCAATGTTAGTATTGAATCTAAATGGGATAATCTATCATATTATGTTTTGTCGTGATGCTTTATGTAGTATTGTACAGCTAGAAATGTTATCGTTTACATTTTGCTATGACTCTTTTCTAAAGTGAGGGGCGCCGATGGCTTTGTACTTGGAGTTTTTTAGGAAGGCTTTTCAGGAGAGGTATGCTTTTCGCTTTAATTTCTACATTACCATACTGGCGAGCATCTTTTTGCTGGTGATTCAGATCAATGTCTGGACTGCTCTATACAGCAATAAGGGAACGATCAGCAGCATCAATCTCAATGAAATGGTCAGTTATGTCATCATCGCCTCTGTCGTTGTCGCCTTAACCAAATCCGGGGCAGGCAGCAAAATAGCGGAGCGGGTAGAGAACGGCAATATTGTGCTGGATTTGATGAAGCCTGTTAATTTCAAGCAATATTTATTCTCCGAGGACTTGGGAAAAAATCTGTTCCAGGCGATATTCGTCACTGTTCCGGCTATAGCGGTTACGTGGCTGTTCTATGATTTCTCGATTGGCGGCGCGATGGAGAGTCTGCTCTTATTTCTGCCAAGCTTGGTACTGGGCATTTTGATCGCTTTTCAGATCCATTACATATTCGGCTTATTGGCCTTCTGGCTGGAAACCTCATGGTACATCCCATTCTTCATTGGCGCGATGTTCGATCTGTTTGCCGGCTCGGTCGTTCCGCTGTGGTTTTATCCGAAGTGGCTGTATGATATTTGTCAGTTCCTTCCGTTCCGCTTCATATTCTTTGAGCCCATCTCTATCTTTCTCGGCAAATACGCGCTGCATCAGATTGTAAATCTCCTGCTCCTGCAGGCGGGCTGGTTGGTGGTGCTGATCCTGATCGAGAAGATCGTGTGGATGAGAGTTCAACATAAATTGGCCGTTCACGGAGGGTGACCATGCACTACTTCAGCTTATATCTCGAATATATCAAACTGAGAATGATGGGCGTCGCCGAATACCGCAAAGCTTTCATTATGGGGGGACTCGCACAGTTCGCCTCCTATGGAGCAGAGTTTTTCGTGCTGTGGATTATTGTCGACAGGTTCCAGTCGATCAATGGCTGGGGAGCCTACGAGGTATTGTTTTTATTTGCGCTGAATCTATGCTCCTACGCGCTGGCGGGCTTTTTCTTTTTTAATCCGACGACGAATTTGAGCCAGATGGTTCAGAATGGTTCGTTTGACGAGGTGCTGACCAAGCCGCTCAACAGCTTTGTCTATTTGATCTGCCGGGAATTCAACAGTGCGTACATCAGTCATCTGCTCCTCTCCATCGGGGTGATTGTGCTATGCGTGCGCAACATGGAGCAGGTGGTAGGGGCGTGGGACATTGTGATGCTGATCGTCTTCATTATCAGCGGTGCGTTGATTCAAGCGGCGGGGCTGATTATGACCGCAGTTCCGTCCTTTTGGATCGTGGAGACGCAGGGCCTGCGAGGCGTCCTGTTCTTCCAGATCAAGAACTTCATTCAGTATCCGATTACCATCTACAACAAGGCCATTCAGATTGTCCTGACCTTTATTTTGCCGTATGCATTTATTAACTTCTATCCAGCACAGTATTTCTTCGCCAAGGAAGGCGCGCTATTCAGCCAGGGCATTCAGTATCTCTCGCCGCTTGTAGGCGTTGTGCTCTTCATCTTGTCTTATCGATTCTGGTTTGTAGGAATCAATCACTATAAAAGTACAGGTTCCTAGGGGGCGACACGCATGATCGAGGTCAATCAAGTTACGAAGGAGTTCAAGGTGTTCAAGCGGGAGAAGGGGCTGGCTTCCTCCATCCGCTCGATTCTGGCTCGCAAATACGAGATTAAAAAAGCGGTTCACAACATCAGCTTCAACATTCAAGAGGGAGAGCTGGTAGGTTATATTGGCGCCAATGGAGCGGGGAAATCGACGACCATCAAGATGCTGGCAGGCATCCTGATCCCGACCTCAGGCATCGTGAGAGTCAATGGCAAGGAGCCGCACCGCAACCGCAAGGAAAATGCCATGAATATTGGCGTTGTATTCGGACAGCGCTCACAGCTCTACTGGAACCTGCCGATGGAAGAGACATTTGATCTATTTGCGAAAATATATAAGATCGATTCGAAGGTATTCCGCAGCAATCTTGATTTTTATGTGGAGCTGCTGGATATGGGGGAATTTCTGCGAACTCCGGTGCGGCAGCTTAGTCTGGGACAGAGGATGCGGGCGGAGCTGGCGGTGGCCTTGCTGCATGAGCCGAAGGTGCTGTATCTGGATGAGCCTACGATTGGGCTTGATGTTGCGGTGAAGGAGCGGATCAGAACGTTCATCCGGCAGATTAACCGGACGAAGAAGACGACGATAATATTGACCACGCATGATATGAAGGATATTGAAGAGGTATGTAGCCGTATCATCACCATTAACAGGGGAGAGGTTCTGTTTGACGGTTCGGTCGCTTCGTTCAAGAATAGCTTCAACCCCGGTCACATCATTACCGTCGATCTGAAGCAAGATCAGAACGTGCTGCTCGACGATCGACTTCAGTTGATTGAGGACGAGGGCTGCAAGAAGAGCTTTCTATTCCACAAGGAGAAGCTGTCCGTTGCACAGGCCATCTCGATCCTGTCGAGCCACTATGAGGTGACAGATATTCGGCTGAAGGAGCCGGACATTGAGGAGGCAGTCAAGGCGATCTATGCCGCTGCCGCGAAATAAAGCAGTAGGTAAGGAGTGAACAGGGATGAAGCGTGAACAGCAGTTGTTGCTCGAGCTCGTGCGAAATATCGATCATCCGAGCTTTCGTGTGTTATCGGAGAAGGTTGATGGGCTGGATTGGGAGGCCATGTTCCAGGAGACGATTCGCCATAAGCTGCTCCCGATCCTGTATCCCAGGGTACAGGAATGGATTCCTGTGTCTGCCCGGGCCAGTTGGGAACAGAGGTATTCCAGACATCAGGCCCGAATGGAGCTGCTCAGCGAAGAAGTGACCTTAATTATGCGCAGAGCGAAGCAGGAGGGTCTGCGGCTCGTGCTCCATAAGGGCTTGGCGCTATCCGCGTTAATCTATGGCGACGTGTACGCCAGACATGTAGGCGATCTGGACTTTCTCATCAAGGAAGACGACATCAAGCAGGCGGATCGGCTGCTGCGGGAGGCCGGGTATTATCATGCATGTGGGAAGGAGCAGTTCTGGGAAATCCAGCATGACGATGATTATTTGCATCTGCCCCATCCCGTGCTGAGGGATCGGGATCATCATGAATACTTCGGCTATTATAAGGAAGCGCAGGTGCTACATGAGAAGCTGCAAATTGCCGCAGAATTAGGCCGTTACCTGCACCAAACAGTGAAGCAGCCGCATATTATGCAATTTCTCTCGCATACCCAAGAGATTGCTATTGGAGAGGAGTCGGTTCTCACCTTTGACCTGCCGCATACCTTCCTGGCGCTCTGTGAGAATGCATTCGATGATGCGGAGGAATGGCACACTAGCACCCCCAGCTTGAAGAACTATGTGGACTTGTATTATCTCATGCAGGGACGACAGATGGACTGGGCGCAGGTTCGCGCTGCTGCCTTGAACTATGGCATGTATGAGGAAGTGCGGGCTGTAATGGAGCATATGCTGATCGTATTCGAGGGAACCTTGGAGGATCAGATCAGGGGACATGTACAGGAATTGTTGGCACCTCCTTCTGATTATTTCCCTGCTAGGCAGCGATATTGGTTTGACTGGGAGATCGATTTTACAACGAGACTCTTCATGGATGGGGAGGCTCATGAGCGGGAAGTGAAGGCCATGGCGCTAAAGCACTGCTTCAGTGAACGAAACCGTTCGTTCTCCGCGCCTCACCGCATAACGAGCAATCAGCCGGGCCCGATGATTCATCTCCATACCTCAAACCATCATGTGCTTCCTTATTATATGGAGTGCGACCAACATCATCTTCATGTTCATATTACAATCGAGGACTCCCTGTATCACAGCCTGCATCAGCATGAGATATTTCTGCACCTCATCGGGGGAGTGGATGATGCATTATTAAGTCATGAGGTTTCATTCTCCAGTGAGAATGGGGTCATCGTTGTACGAAAGAAAGAAAGTGAAGCCATAACGGTTACCCCATCGGAAAACAACCGGAAAGTGACGGTAAGCTATCCCCTGGCGATTGTACCCATACGTGGGCAAAAGGTAGCTTATGGGATCAGTGTTATGGAGATACAGTGGGGAGACATTGCGCATTGGGTGACTCCGACTCCATTCAACAAGGAGTTTTGGAATCATCCGCCCATCTTGCATGTGGAGGAAGCGCTGATGTCCTCCACCATGTGAAAGGAGGCTTATACATGCAGAATGCGCCCTTCCTCATATTGAGCCATCATCGCTCTGGCTCCAACTTTTTGAATGAGTTGATTCAGCAGCATTCCCAATTTACAACGATCAATGAGCCCTTGTCGATGCATACCCGATTTTTTCGTGATCAGGATCTGATCCGGTGGGAGGCAGCCGATTATCATCCCGATTATTTACATCCTAGCATGAAGGACAAGCCGCAGCTTATTGAATTTCTCAAGGGCTTGAGGGATTGGCTGCTGTCGCCGTATCCGTCCCATACAAGAGGAATCAAGGAAACCTTGCTATTTGACAAGCTGCAATGGTTGAATCGGTATCTTCCATCTTTGAAAATCATATTTTTGATCCGCGACCCCAGAGCTGTAGCGGCGTCCATTATGAGACGGAATATGTATGATTCGATCTGGAAATATAGTTTGACCATCCCGCGCTATATGAGAGCCTATCATGCCAAGCGGCTAGAGCAGCCGACATTGCCGGAGCTGTTTATCTATAGCTGGAAGATAAGGTATGAGCTGGCTCGGCAGCACAGTCATCTATTCGAGCATCAGTTTATTAGACTGGAGGATGTGATGCGCTATCCTGAGCGCTCTCTGTCAGCAATCATGAACTTTCTGGGAGTGGAGCCAGAGGAGCAGCAAATGGCATTTCTCAATCAATCCCAGCGCGAGACAAGAGGAGAGACCTTCTCCCCTTATCGTGCGTCGGAGGAAGTGATGAATCTATGGAGGCAGGTATTAAGCGATGATGTTAGAGACCAGATTGAAACAGCCCTGCATCATGAAATGGCGGAGCTCTGCTACATGTAGGGAGCTGAAGAACAGGTGGCTTCAGGAAGCTATTCAGCTTCAAGTGGAGAGCAAGGAGCTGTATGTGTCCCCATGCCTGTTCACGAATGCGCAGCTCCTGTATCTGTTGAACAGTCTTCCGTTGTTGAATTCGGAATCAGACAGTTATCTGATCATTAATGAGCATAACCCGTCCTTGCCTGTGCATTATAACCCCCTTGAGCAGCAATATCGTATTCAGCCTGGATTCGAGGATCATCCGGTCGTCGGCATATCGTGGACAGGTGCTGCCTTCGTAGCCTGGCTGCTGCAGGGGAGGCTGTTGCTCGAGAGGGAATGGGAGTGCTGTGCGACCAGCGGCAACAAGGACTATAGATTCCCGTGGGGCAATGAAAGCCCGAGCGCGGACAGAGCCAATTATGGCGAGCTGATCGGCCGCACCACACCAGTGAAGAGCTATCCACCCAACGAATGGGGACTCTATGATATGGCAGGCAATGCAGAGGAGTGGTGTCTGGATAACTATCACCCCGAGCATCGCGAGATAGGGCTTGCTGCATTTGATCAGGCTGCATCTACGGAGAAGACGGTTAAGGGCGGAAGCTGGAACAAGGGCGAGGCATGGCTAAGCCCCAGAGCGAGAAGAGGGAAATGGTATAAAATTGGAACCGTAGGTATTGGCTTTCGTGTCGTATGGGATTGCATGGAAGGAGGAGACGGGGAATGGTTTCATGTGTAATATTCGATCTGGATGATACGCTATGCGACTACCGGCAGGCCATGGAGAACGCCAAACGCAGCGTGTCTGTTCTTCTGAGTGAGGAGGAGATTGAGCCAGCGGCCTTTTGGACCCGGTATCATGAGCTTGAACCGTTGTTATTTCGGCAATTCACAGAAAACAAGTTAACCGTTGCTGAATATCGTCTCCGGCGGTATAGCGATGTATTGCAAGCATTTGACGGGGGGAAGACGCATCTGGCGGATCGACTGAATCATATCTATATGAATGAAGCCAATCATAATATCCAGTTGTTTGAAGATGCTATTCCTTGCTTGCAGCTCTTGAAGAAGCGGGGTATCACTAGGGTTGTGCTTACGAATGGCCCCTCTGACGGGCAGCGCAGCAAGATCGATGCTCTAGGACTGGAGCCATACATCGACAGGTTCTATATCAGTGCAGAGATCGGCTGCAGCAAGCCGAGTAAGGAGGCCTTCCAATACGTGCTGGACGACATGCAATTGCCATCCTCCAAGGTGCGAATGGTCGGAGATTCGATCGAATATGATATTCGGGGAGCTCAGGCCGCCGGAATCAAGGGGATGCTGCTGGATCGAGCAGGCCGACACTCAGATTATGAAGGGCGGGTTATCCGCAGCTTGTCCGATCTATATCAGGAGATGGGAGCGTGATGGATGGAATGAAGGTGGAATATAGAGATCCGATTGATGTGTATCCGAAGTATTGCCTGGATAAAGACTTGCCGCATTATATGCAACCGATCACGATGCAGGTCGATCAGGCCGCGCTTGACCAATGGCTTACCGTTCATCATGCTCAGGCCAATTATACCCGGCTGCTGCGTTACTATCTGTCATCCACAGTACTCGGGTTGAAACAAGACGACGTTCTGTTAGATGTAGGTAGTGGCGATGCCGTCTATGCTTCCTTGGTTGGAGACCGCGTCAGCAGAGTGGTTCTCAACGACCTTGCTTTGGAGCAGCATGGACTACCCTCTCATGTTACTGTCGCTGAACAGAATGTATTTGAGCTGGATATTGCATCCTACAACATTAATAAAATCGTCGTTGGCCACGCTTTTGAGCATTTTCGAGGCGATGACGATATTCGGCTGATCCGCTTCATTAGCCGGGCGTTGCCGGTGGGCGGGATCTGCTGTATTGAGCCTGTGTTTATGGGTCATGCTTACTTGGAGGTATACAGCTATCCTACGGATGAGCATTATGATGTGAGAGCAACTCCGATCGTGACGAAGGAGAGCAAATTTCCTGGACGCAGGGATCATCATATGGGGTTTGCTCGAATCTATGACGCCCAAGCATTCCATGAGCGGGTCATCCAGACAGCAGAGGCAGAGGGACTGGAATGCCAGCTCATCACCTTCAAGCTAGGCGAAGACTATTTGCCCGACATGGAGAAGTATGCGTTTAAGAGAAAACAAGTTAATTATCCGTTACGTGCTTTCAGGATGACCAAACGCAAGGAAGGGATACATCGATGAGGTATGCCATTCATTTCTGGGGTCATTGTTGTACAGTGGATACCTCTTTGAATCTGTACGAGAAGCTGCACCCTATACTGGAGCCATACATGACGATTGAAGCCGCTGAAGCCACAGTTCCCGGCAAGGTTCACTTTAATCTGGAGATGAACCCTGCAGCCGTTACGGACTATGCCCGTCAGGTTGAATCTGCTCCTGCATTGCAACTGCACTGCGATCTGGAAGGACGGATTCACTCTGATAACACAACGGCCATCATTTATGTCCAAGAGCTGCGTGTGGCTTACGTGCTGGAGCGAAGCGGTGGTCAGCTTGCATTCAGCTATGTATATGATGAGTTTACCAGCGAGCTCGAGCTTGATTTTATGCGCATTGCTCGGGGGGCTCTGATCGCGCTGGCAGAAGCTTCGGGATGGCGCAAGGCTCATATGGCGGTTGTAGGTCAAGAAGGGTGCGGCGTCGCATTTATCGGGGGCGAGGGGGCAGGCAAGACCTCCTTCATGCTGTCGTTTCTCACTCAACTGGAGCATGCCAGGTTGATTACGAATGACAAGGCTTTGCTGGCGCAGGTTCCCGATTCCGGGAATATGGAGGCATATGGTCTTCCGTATGCTGTGTCAATCGGAGCGGGAGCCTTGACTCATCTGCCTATCGAGGTCAATTCAGAGACACGTATCATTAGTGAGGAAGCCTACTTTTGGCCGCGTGAGGTGGTGCGGAGATTGGAGAGAGAGACGAGCCGGCGGATTGCACTGCAATGGATGTTCCACGTGCGCATCGTGCCCGAGCAACAAGGATTGACGTGCAGTGTGGTGCATCATGCTGAGGAGAGGAGAGAATTGCTGCTGTCGCATGTTCTCTGCTTCTCGGATCGGATTACGCCAAGCTGGTTGAACCGCTGGCTGGATGTGACGGTATCGCCTGTGTCTGTACCGGAGAGTCTATTGACTGTCCCGATGCTCCGAGTCGAAGGGAATCCGTGGAATGGGGGGCTGCAGGAGATGTGGCGCCGCTTGCAGCAGCAAGCACCGCATTCGCTCCGTTCATAGGGATAATAATGAGGTTGCCTGAATAATGAGAAGGACAGAGGAAGCTGATGCGCGGACTCTGTTCTTCTTTTTGTGCTGTATTGTATATTTTCTACCTGGAGCGGGGGCAGGAAATTTCAATATTCCTTCAATTATTGTGTGATGCACTATTTCTCAAATGCTCGAAAATGCCGATAAGATATATACGTCAGCGAGCGAGAAGAGTCGTAGCAGTTATTTACAGTATGAGAGGGTGGGCAGTCATGAGATTATCCTTGCGCCTAAAGCTGATCCTGATCGGAGCTATTCCGTTGATATTCTACGTGGTGACGAATCTAGTCATGCTGTGGGAGTACAATAGTCTGTACAAGACGATGTCAACTGAAATTTATGAGGTCGCCAATCAGGTGAGCAACAATGTGCTGAATGCAGACCGGGACATGTATCAGTCCTATACCGCTTACCTGAAGCTTGTATTGGAGAAGCCTTCGGGCGATAACAGGCAGGCTGCGCAGGAGGACATGGATTCGAACTACAAGCAAGCCGTAGAACGGTTGACCCATGCACAGCAGATGCTGCAAGACAATGGGCTGCTCGGCCTGAGTGGCGGGGAGTCCGGGCGGACGGCAGAGGCGATCATCCTATCCTTCCAGAAGGATGCGGCAAGCTGGTATGAGATGGCGCAGCTCCGCACCGCCAAGGATGCCAAGGCTGCTTCTCATGAGAAGGTGGAGCAGCAGTTCCTGCTGAGCCGGGGAGGCATTAATGAAATCACCGACGGCATCGACCTCTACTCCTCCAGCAAGATGGAGGCTATTCGTGAATCGATGCAGCAAATGATGACGATCTTGGTCGGTGTTCTTATCGGCTTGACCCTGCTGCTTAGTGGTATGGTCGGCGTGATGGTCAGACGGATTGCATCGCTGATTCGCCGCGTCGTCGCCAAGCTGGAGCTGGCAGGCAGAGGAGACCTGACGACCCCGCGCGATGAACGCTATGCGGCTGATGAGCTGGGGCAGATCGCACGCTCTGTCGATGATATGACAGATAGCATGAGCCGCATCATCACAGGCATCATCAAGGGAACCGGCGAGGTGTCTGCCTCCTCGGCAATGCTCTCCAAGTCGTCGGGTGAATCCGCGGCAGCAGCTGGTCATGTAGCCGGGCAGATGCAGGAGGTGGCTGCCGGATCGGAGGTGCAGGCCAGAGGTGCGCAGGAATCGTCGCGGGCGATGGAGGAGATGGCGGAGGGCATCAGCCGCATCGCGATGAATACGACGGTGCTGGCAGATCATGCGGCAGTGACTGCTGCGCAGTGCCAGGAAGGGGAAGGCGCGCTGGAGAGGCTGGTTGTGCAGATGGACGGCATTCAGCAGTCTACCCTGCTGCTCTCGCAGATGATCGCCGCGCTGGAGACTCGCTCGCAGCAGATCGGTCATATTGCCGAGAACATCACTGCCTTTGCAGGACAGACCAATATTCTGTCGCTCAATGCATCGATCGAGGCGGCCAGAGCGGGTGAAGCAGGCAGGGGCTTTGCGGTGGTTGCCGCAGAGATTCGCAAGCTGGCTGCCAGCTCGCTGCAATCGGCGGAGGGCATTCATGCCCTGGTAAGCGATACGCAGGCAGAGATTGACCAGGCAGCACGTCATATGGTCCAGGCGCAGCAGGAGACAGCCGCCGGAGGGGAGTGCGTGGATGAGGTCGGGCAGCGGCTGCGAGCTATCCGGCAAGCGACCGCCGAGGTGGCGGCTCAGCTAGAGGAGAACTCAGCCATCGCCGAGCAGATGACGGCAGGGGCCGAGCAGGTGAGTGCCGCGATGCAGGAGACGGCTGGCACCGCGGCGGCGAATCTGGAGAAGACCGATGGCGTGGCTGCGGCGACTGAGCAGCAGCTCGCGCTGATGGAGAATATTACGGATGCTGCCAGACGACTCGATGACATCGTCGCTTCGCTGAATGCGGCGGTGGCGCACTTTACGCTACGGAATTAGGAATAAGTCCACGCTTGCTGCTACAAGGCAAGGGCGCGGCAGCATGAAGCCGGGCTGAGGTTACGTCTATCGGAACAGGAAAACCGTGCCTCCCGCATGCGTCTAGGCGCAGCAGGGAGGCACGGTTCGTATGGGTAGATCGTGCGAATAGATGTGAGTCGCAACAAAAGTGAGACACCACAGGAGAGCGTAATCGTATCTCCTTATTTCTTATGCCTGCTGTCGCAGCGAGGCATAGTGAATGAGACGGAAGGCAGTGTCTTCCTCGCCACAAAGGGAGAGGCCGCAGCCCTTGCCAATGCTGTAGGCCGTGAGGGTAGCGACCTTCTCGCCGGAGTCGACGAACAGCTCGACCGAGTGAAGGTCGATGAACAGCTCCAGCGTCAGACCATCGGCGGATGAGTCGGATGAGTCGGATGAGTCGGCATCGTTCACTTCGCTCCTGCCGCCTGCTGCACTCAGAGCAATAGCCGCTGGGTCACTGCTCTGCTCCTGGCCTGTGCTGAAGGCTGTGCTGTCGCAGCTTGCAGCAGGGAGGGCCGTGGTGATGATGACCGGTGGCTGGTCGCTATAGTCAGAGGACAGGGTGAGCGTGCCGCTCGTCATATCGACCGCAAGACGGGTTGCGCGCACAACAGTTGCATTCACAGCAGTCGCCTCCACATTTGCAGCCACTTCCGTAGTCGCTTCCGCAGTCACAGTCGCTTCCGCTGTTGCTGTAGCTGTGGCAGTGATGGCTGCCGCCTGCCCCTCTTCCGCCTGTGGAACGGCTGCCCTGGACTGCGGCTGCCCTTGCCCTGGAGCTGTGCTTGCTTGCTGCTCCAGCCCGGACTGCCCGGACTGCCGATGCAGCTCCACGACGAACCGTCCAGTCCCCGGCTTCACCTCAAGACGCAGATAACCGGCTGGCTGTCCATCCAGCTTCAGGCTAGCGCCAGCATCGAGCAAGACATGCTCATGGTTCGCTATCTCGTCGAAGTGCTGCTCAACGTGGAGGCCAGGCTGCTGGATGAGGCGACCGCTCTGAATGTCGAGACGGCGCGGCAGCGACATCATCCCGGTGAAGCCATACTCCTTGGGAGGCGCGGGCTGGTGCCAGCGATGCATCCAGCCAAACATGACCCGCTCGCCATCCTTGCCTGCTGCCGACTGCGGCGCGTAGAAGGTGCTGCCGTAATCGAGCAAGCCGCTGCTCTCCGGCAGGAAGCGCCCGTTCTCGTAGTCCAGCTCCCCGATCATGTACAGGGTGTGGTTCTCCACGCTCTGTTGATACTCCGGGTCGCAAGGCATGACCGATACGACGAGTACATCCTTGTCCCCGATACGGAACAGGTCAGGACATTCCAGCAGGATGTTCTCCTCTGGCCGCGACTGATAGATCGAGGAGTGGAACGTCCAATCTGTCAGATTATGCGATTGGAAGAGGAGAATCTCTCCACGCCGCAGCGAGTTGCGAACGGAGAGCACGCAGTAGTAGACACCGCCCGCCTCCCATATCTTCGGATCGCGGAAGTCGCAGATCAGATACCCTTCGGGCAGCTCGTCCTTGCCGATGACCGGGTTGCCCGGATATTTGTGGAAGGTTACTCCATCCTCCGAATAGGCCAGACATTGGGTCTCCACGACCTGATCTTCCTCACGGTCATAGCCCAGATTCGGGTCAAGATGTCCGGTGTACATGAGATACAGCTTGCCGTCCTTCTCGATGGCGCTCCCGGAGAAGCAGCCATTGGCATCGTGCAGCGTATCATTCGCCAGCGCGACAGGGAGATAGCGCCAGTGTACGAGGTCATCCGATACCGCATGCCCCCAGTGCATATCGCTCCACACTGTATCGTAGGGATAGTGCTGATAGAATAGATGATATTGCCCGCGATAGTAGATGAAGCCGTTCGGATCATTCATCCACCCGACCTCTGGCGTCAGATGGAATAGCGGTCGCTCCGTCACTTGATCTCTATGGGCTTGAATGTATTGGTTGGCTCTCTCTAATCTCTTCATAGGTCCACTCCTTATTTGATGCCGCTCTGCAGCGAACCCTCTACAATATATTTCTGGAAAATAATATACAGGACGACAATCGGAATCGTGACCATCGTCAGGGCCGCCATAATATGACTTGTGAAAATATTATACGTATCGCTAAAGATCGCGTTCAATGCAACCTGGATTGGCATCAGCTCCGACTTGGACAGCGCCATGACCGGCCACAGAAAATCATTCCACGAGGCCAGGAAGGTAAGAATGCCGACCGTGATATACATATTGAGGCTGGAAGGCACGACAATCTGGAAGAAGGTCCGAATCTCGCCCAGTCCATCGATCTTGGAAGCCTCGATCAGCTCTTCCGGGAACGACAGGAAATGCTGCCGGAACAAGAACACATTCATGACATTGACGAAGAACGGCACCAGATAGCCGGGAATGGTATTGATCATGCCAAGCTCATTGACGACCAGGAACATCGGCAGGATGGTGGCCTCGATCGGTACGATCATCAGGGCGATAATGAACAGCAGGATGCTGTCCTTGAACGGGAAATTGAAGCGCCCGAGCGCGTAGCCTGCCAATGAATTAATCGTCAATCCGAAGATAACCGTCACGCTGGCATAGATCAGGCTGTTCAGCAGATTGGTGAAAATATTGTAAAAGCCAAGCAGCTCCTTATACGATTGCAGCGACATATCCGAGAACTTCGGAACAATCGCATAGACGGTGCTCACATCCCGGTAGATGGCGCTGTCCAGCTTGAAGGAGGAGACGACCATCCAGACGAGCGGAATAAGAAACTGCAACGCCAGCGCGATCGCCAGCACATAAAATAATACCTTTCGAACGAGCTTCATGCGGTGCGCTCCTCCCTGAACAGTTTTTTGATCACAATCGAGATGAGAATCAGGAAGAGGGTGAAGGCCAGCGTGACTGCGCTCGCATACCCGATATTCCGGTGGCGGAAGCCATATTCATAGATATATTGCAGCAGCGTCTGCGTGGAATTGTCCGGCCCGCCGCCCGTCATAACCATCGGCTGCACGATCAGCTTGAATGCCTGTATCGTAGTCGTAATGACGAGAAACATCGTAATCGGCTTCAAGGAGGGGAGGGTGATCGACAGGAAGCGCTGCAATCCGCCTGCGCCGTCGATCTCCGCCGCTTCATATAGTTGCGGATCGATATTCTTGAGTCCAGCCAGGAAGATCATCATCTGGTAGCCGCAGCCTGACCAGGCAGAGATGGCGACGATGGTCGGCATCGCTTGCCCGCTGCTCGTCAGAAACGGCTGCTTCGGCAGGCCGATGGCGGCCAGCAGCTCGTTAATCAGCCCGGAGGTCGGATTCAGCATGACCGTCCACAGAATCGAGATGACGACGAGCGACAGCACAGCAGGCGAGAAGAAGGCGGTGCGGAAGAAGCCCACGCCCCGAATCTTCTTGTTGACGATCATCGCCAGCGCCAGCGCCAACGATAGCTGCAGCGGTACGACGAGCACGACGAATTGCAAGGTATTGTAGAAGCTCTGGATCAGCACCTCATCGGTAGCCATACGAACGAAATTTTCCAGGCCGATGAATTGCTTCTGACCAGGCTTGAGCAAGTAATAGTCGGTAAAGCCATACGTAAAGGCCAGAATGATCGGCAGCAATATAAATACAACGGCCAGCAGAATAGCTGGCCCCAAAAATCCGTAGGCGGTTAGCAGATCGCTTTTTTTGTAGTGCTTGCGTTTAGTCACGGCTACACATCCTTTAGTTCATTGCGTAGGAGGCGAAGCTATCCGCTTCGCCTTCAGTGCTCCATGATTATTTTTGATATTTCTTGAATTCCAGATTAATCTTCTTCACGGCGTCATCCAGATAGCCCTTGATGGCAGCGGCATCGGTGGTCTTGTTCTGCGCGATTTTCAAGATGATGTCCTTGGCGAACGTCTCGGACAGATACGGATAGCCAGGCGAGATCGGCCGCGCCTTGTTCGTGTTCTTGACCTCATGCTTCAGCACTTCCCACGCCTCATTGTGATACGTATTCGGAGTGCTCGTGTCGATCGCATCAACAGCCTGGATTCGGCCTGGTATAGCACCATTGGCCTTATAGTATTCCTTGTGTGCCTCGTCGTTGTTCAACCATTCCATCACTTCCACCACCTGCTTGATCCGCGCCTCGTCCTCGATCTGTCCATTGCGGACAAAGGCCCAGCTACCGGAAGGCGTATACAGTCCGTTATAATCGCCATTCATCTTCGGATAGCGCACGGTGCGGAATTTCAAGTCCGGGTAGTTGTTGGTGATGTCGCTGATGAACCAGAAGCCGCTGATCGACAGCGCGGTCTTGCCGCTGTGAAATGCCTTTTGCGACTCCGATGCGCTAGCCAGCGGATTGCCGGCAAATAGCTGCGCGTATTGAGTGAGCGCCTCGACCGATTTGTCGCTATTTAGCACACCGTCCACCGTTACGCCGTCCTCAGCGACGATGTTCGCTTCATTCGCCCACAGCAACGGCGTGAAGAAGTACGTTCCCAGCTCATACGCGCCGCCCGGAATCTCCCACAGCGACAGGCTGACAGCCGCTTCATAATCCTTGAAGGCAGGGTCGGTCGTTGTCTGGGCGTAGTCGTCAATCTTTCTTGCCAGCTCGGTGAACTGGCTCCATGTCCAATCCTGATCCGATGCTGGCACCAGCGCCTTCACCTCATCCGGAAGAGCCTGGATCATATCCTCGTTGTACATCGCGACGACCCCGGAATCCTGATACCCCATTGCGTAAAATTTGCCGTCCACCGTCCCTTGCTTGATCATCGCTTCCGTGAAGCCATCATGAAAGCCGGGAGACATATAGCCGTCCAGTTCCCCGATAACGCCCGCCTCCACATAGGCTGCAACGTCTGGACCGTCCAGTGTGAAAATATCCGGCATGCTGTTGGAGGTGATCGCGGCATTCAGCTTGTCGATGTAGCCGGAGCCTGCCCCCGCTCTTGTAATATTCTGAATCTCAACCTGCGGCTGGTCTGGATGGGCTTCATTGTAGCGCTTGATCCGCTCGGCGAACATTTTGCCTTCCGGGTGATCGGCTGCTGCCTGAGTCCATACAACGATGCCGGCGTCTGACTCCTTGGAGGAGCTGCAGCCTGCCAGGCCGAAGGCGAGAGTTGCAGCAGCAGCGATGGTTATTAATTTTTTCATTCGATGAGTACCCCCTTAGTTGGTGAATGGGACGTGAATACGTATTCACTCTTTCTGGTTTTTATGTTATAATAGGAGCAGAGGAATTGTCAACCGGTTTTAAAACGGTTTCAAAAAAATTCTCATTATGCTATGAAATGAAGTATCGTGAGTGGAGGAAGGCCGGTTAGGCATGAAGTCATAAGCGATAGGGCAGGCGGAGCGTGGCCAGTATACACGAACGGCAAGATTGTGCATGCATTGTGTGCAGGTATTGAATGTGAATCATCCATGAAAATGATTTGAATAAATCGCGAATTAACTGAATACGTATTCTAAATGTGGGGGTATTGTAATGGCGAAATGGACGATGAAGGAGATTGCCAAGCTGGCGAATGTGTCCCAGGCGACCGTCTCCCGGGTCATCAACGGCAATAAAGGCGTGAACGAGGAGGCGGCACGGCGTGTGCAGGAGGTCATCCAGAGCGTAGGCTTTGTGCCGAACAAGGCGGCGCAGACGCTGAAGCATAATCAATCCAATATTATCGGGCTGTCGGTTACGGAGACGTACAACCCGTATTTTATCGAGATTATCGACACGCTGGAGCTGGAGGCGCGCAAGAATGGCTACAGCATACTGCTGCATAATGCCAAGCATAATCCGATTACCGAATGGGACAATATCCAGAACTTCATTGCCCGTCAGGTAGACGGCATCATCGTCGTGCCTACTGGCGACTACAACCTGCAACGGATCAGCAAGCTTCCGGTTGCGGTCGTTGTGATGACGCAGAATCGGGAGATGTTCGACAGCGTAGGGCTGGATCATATGAAGGCGGGCAAAATCGCGGGAGAGACCTTTATCTATGCCGGGCACCAGAAATTCGGCTTTATTGGTACGACGCCGGATGACAAGTTTCTGGGCTACAAGAGTGCGCTATATGAGAATGGGTTTGAATTCGATCCAGCGAATTATATCCAGCTCGAGGAGAGCTCGAATACGAATTTCCTGATGCGGCGGGATATTGATGCCTATCTGAATCGGGTCGGATCATTCGATTTCACCTGTGTATTTACGGCGAATGATGTGATGGCGCTCGAATTCATCAAGGCGGCGCAGGAGCGGCAGATCCGTATTCCGGAGGATATTAGCGTCATCGGCTTCGACGATACGTACCTGGCGAAAATGATGGAAATCTCCAGCATCCATCAGCCGATCGAGGACATGGTGAAGATGACGATCGAGATTATGCTGAATCGGATCGACCATGAAGCGCCGCCTGGCACAGAGAAGGTTCAGATCAAGCTTGATCCGGCGCTGATTGAGCGCCGCACCTCGAATAGGAAGAAAGCATCGAGTAGAGCTTGATAGGTGAGATGGACAGTAATATGCTCGCGTGACATGCTGCCGCTATTAAAGCATGGTCACTGCACGCAGCAGCTTGCACAACTGGCGCATGGCGCAAGCACAGCAGTCCGGAGCGAACAGGATCACTCACGGACTCGACGTGCCATCCCTGCTCTTGCTTCATGAGTCGCTGATGGCGCGCTGTCGCCGTCTGCGGCGCAGGTCAGACAGGGCGAACGGCAGGTAGAGCAGCACGAACAGCACTAGCGCCACGGCCTCTAGCGACAGCAGGTACCAGGGGTAAGGGCCGAGCAGGTCGAGCAGGGAAGCGGTCGCTGGCTTGTGGGCGACGAACATATAGTTGCCCCCGGTCAGAGCATTGACGACGCTGACGATAACGAGCAGCACATTGAGGAAGCCCATCGTAATCAGGATCGATCGCCAGGTCGGGCGCATGCCCTCCACCCATGTCATGTAGAGTGCAGACAAAATGATGAGTGCATGGGAGAGGAAGAAGATGATGAACCGGAAATGCGGGAATGGATAAGCGAGCACTGGAGTAAGCAGTGCTTGCAGCGCGCCGCCGATGCCGGTGAAGTAAGCGATCTGAAACGCGGCATAGCTGCGAAATAGCAGCATAATGATACACAAATACAATGAGATGCTGCATAGCTCCAGCGGCAGCGTATCCTTAACGCGGAATACACCTTGTGCGATATACCATATATTTAAGCACAGCTCGCAACCGATCAGCAGCACGGCCAGGCTGAAGCGGCCTGCTATGCGGCGGCGTGGATGGCAGAGGTGCTGGCGCAGCAGGAATAGCATCAGCACAGCCAATACAAATAGAGCGAGTACGATGCGGTGCGAGGCGGAGAAGGCAATAAAGCCTCCAGGATGACTTGCGGCGAACCAGCTTGCGATAGCCTCCATAGCGATTCCTCCTTATGGTCAGAAGCAGCAGGCGCAGAATTCATTGGATGTGACCAACCGATAACCGATGTCTACCCTACAGCTGAATGCGGTGGACAGATGCCCCAGGCCGCAGCCATTGGCTGCCTTGAACTCTGGTCAATCCGTATACGCGCTGCTGTAACTAGCATACAGCATTGAAGGAAACCTGCAAACAGCCCGCTCCAGCATCGGAGCGGGCTGTTTGAGTATGAGGTTCGCAGGCTATAGCAGCGAGATGACTAACAGCTCATACAGGACGAGCGGCAAGATAACGTTGTTGTAGTAGTAGTTCTGCGGAAAGAACGGATTGAATGCCCGACTGTCATAGGTGGGCTGGGCGGTCATCAGGTAGAGGCAGCCATTCTTCACCTCGGACACATAACCGTCGTAGGTGGCGCCGTCGATCGTCTGCACTCGGATCGGGCGATTGGAGCATTGCTGCAGTGCATCATAGATGCCCTGGCGATGCGCCCGGATTTGCTCTGCCATGTCGTGATGGCATTGATACACAATCGTACTTCCTTGATTCCGTTGGGTCATGGGAATACCTCCGCAATGAAATTGGGCCCAAGCTGGCCCGGCATCCTTCGGATGACTATACTTGTAATCCCAGCATATGCATATGCCTACTCCAGGGTGCGTAGGAAAAGCCTGCTGCGGATCGCAGCAGGCTCCTGACGAACGTTATCGGTTCGGGGAGATCATCATGGTGCAGGCAATAGCTGGTGTTACAGCTACAGCGATTCACCGTTCAGGTAGTTGAAGAATGGAGCATCGACCCAGAAGGTGTAGGACTCCACCTTGACCGACGGATCGACCTTGGCGAAGCCGTCCTTCACGGCCTGTGCCTTACCCGCGAGTGAGAAGGATTGGGCATAGTAATGACCGTCAACAATCTTGTTGTTGGCAATGACTTTGTAATCGTCGAGCTTGGTCTGAGAATAGTAGAGCGGCTGCCACCACGAGCCGGCTATGAGGCCCGGCTGGTCTTTTTGATTCTTTTTGGCATAGGTCAAAATAATGTCCTGGAAGGCTGCCTTATCGGCTGCGCTCTGGAATTCGAACTGCAGATCGTATTCCTTGGCATAGGTAATGTAATTGCCGTTATCGATCTGCACGACCTTGGCTGTCTCGCTCTCGTATGGCTCGCCCCATTCCTTGAGATGGATGAAGGCGGACGTTTTCGGCTCGAGCTGAACCTTGGCATCCAGACCCTCGGAGCGCAGCAGCCCGATCAACTGAATCGCATGCTTGAGATCGGAGTGACCATAGGTAATAGACAGCGACTCGATAAAGTTGGCGTCATAGCGCGAATCCTTCAGGTTGTAGCCGGTCACGATGTTCTGCTTGAGCGCGGTGTCCACGACATTCTGCAGAGTAGGAATCTGAATGATGTTCGAGGTGCGGTAAGCATCCTGCAGCTTCGTATAAATATCGTGATCACGAATGGTGCCGATGTAATGCTTGTACTGGCCATTGAAGGAGACGATCTTGCCCAGCAGCACCTGCGCCAGCTCAGTTGATGCCGCTTGGCTCAGCGTCAGCTTGCTCCAATAGGCCTCCGGCAGCAATCCTGTATTGAGGGCGGCAGCCAGCTCCTGCTTCGTCTTCAGCGAGAAGGAGGCCGTATTCGCAGGCAGCTTGGCCAGCGCCTTGTCCGCCTTCGCTTCCGGGTAGGAATAGGCCAGCTCCTTCAGATCAGAGGCTCTGACCGCGATCAGAATGGCAGCCAGATTCGTCAGCGGCTGCTTCGCTTCGATCGCAGGCCCGTTCAGGATGCCCAGCTTGTATAGCTTCGACGCTGCGGCATGCAGGCTGTCCGTGGCAGCCAGATCGCTGAAGGCAACAGCATTATCTGTCACCTCCTTCGCAGGCAGCACCGCGGCTACATCGCGAATGAAGTCGCCTCGTGTCAGTTGCTCGCCAATCTGGATACCGTACTTGTCTTGCAGGAAGGCAGAATATTCTGCCGCACTCGTCAGCTCATTGTACGCGGTGGTGGACAATGCGGATACGGGCTGCGCGGCGAGCGGCTGGAGAAGCAAGGCTGCCCCTAGGGCAAGACTAAGCAGCAATTTGTGGGCGGGTGGTTGTAATGTTTTCATGTTATTCTCCTTAATTCCTATGTATTTACTTGTAATTGGTGTTATGTATCGTAGCATCCCTCTGGTCAACTGTCAATCTGATTATTGAAAAAAATCGATGCCTGCCTCATGATGGAGTGCTTCCGTCTCAATCTGTCCTATGTCCACCCGACCGTCCACCCGACCGTCGCTATCGCTTTCGTCCATCCGACCTCGTTCATTCGCCTTCGTGCATTCCGCTCATTCGACATGGCTGCTGCTCTATGATACAGGAGCACCCGCTCCCTATCCGCGGACGAAGCCGGGCGGGGGAGCGGGTGCAGACTGCTGCTCTGTCTAGCGGATATGAACGATCGTGCAGGAGCTGCCGGAGGCCTCCAGTTGCTGCCCGTGCTCATCTTGAGTTAATTGTCCATACGGGCACCAGAGGGCCTCCCACTGTCCAAGCTGTGGGAGCCGCAGGCTGATGCGATTCCGGCTGCCGTTGTAGAGCACATACAGATGCTGCGAAGGGTCGCCTCCTGCATGATTGCGCAGCGTGTAGGCGATTGCCAGGGGCGGCGCATCCTCGAAGAACAGGCTTGCGCGGATCGCTTGTGCGGAACGCAGCCGGAAGGCGGGATGCTCCTTGCGCAGTGCGATCAGCCGCCGAATCTCCTCCACCTCCGCTTGGTAGCGGGCGCAGCGTTCCCAGTCCAGCCCATTGATCTCGTCTGGCGACTGGTAGCTATTCTCCACCCCTTGCTTGGTGCGCATAAATTCCTGTCCGGCATGAAGGAAGGGGATGCCTTGTGCAGTCAGCACGATAGCAGCGGCGAGCTGCTGCATGCGGACGCGAGCTGCATCCTCCTCATCCGGGTTGGAGATCGCCAGCTTATCCCAGAGCGTATGGTTATCATGACATTCGGCAAAATTGAGACATTGCGCCGGGCTGTCCGCATAGCCGCGAATACGCTCGGCGTAGGGGATTGCCGCAGCTACGCCAATCTTCACGCCCTGCTCCATGCCATCCTGTCCGCTGATGAAGCCGCGAGCGGCAGGACTGAAGATGCTGCCCTTGAGCGCATCGCGCAGCCCGTCATTGAACTGGGCGATGCGCGGCAGTACGGCGGCGTAGCGCTGGTTGGCTCCAAGCTCCGGCAGGAGCGTGCGCCCCATGATCCAGCCTTCGCCTGTGATCAGCATGTGCGGATCAATCTGCTCCAGCCGGGCACGCACAGCATTCATCGTCTCCAGGTCATGCAGCCCCATCAGATCGAAGCGGAAGCCGTCGATATGATATTCCTGCGCCCAGTAGGCGACCGACTCGACGATGAACTTGCGCATCATCGCCCGCTCCGATGCCGTCTCATTGCCGCAGCCTGAGCCGTCGGCCAGCTCCTGTCCATGCGGATCGGCATACCGGAAGTAATAGCCCGGCACAAGCTGGGTGAAGTTGCAGCGATACGCATCGTACATATGATTATAGACAACATCCATAATGACGCGCAGCCCCTTGGCATGGAGTGCTTGCACGAGCGACTTCAACTCGCGGATGCGTGTCGCAGGATCATAAGGATCGGTAGCATAGCTTCCCTCTGGGGCATTATAGTTCTTCGGATCGTAGCCCCAGTTGTAGCTGGCGCGCGGATCGCTCTCGTCTACACTGTCCTCGCTATAGTCAAACACCGGCAATAGCTGCACATGGGTCACGCCGAGCGAGGCGATATGATCGAGTCCGGTCGGGATGCCGTCGGGCCCGCGCGTACCGGTCTGTGCGGCAGCGGCATAGCTCCCCGGATGGTCAGCCCCGCTAAGCGGGTGGCTCGTCAGATCGCGCACATGCAGCTCATAGATTACAGCATCCTGCGTATGGGCGAACGGAGGGCGTTGATCCTGCTCCCATCCGGCCGGATTCGTCCTGCCCAGATCGATCACGACGCCACGGCGTCCATTGATGGAGACAGCGCGCGCATACGGATCGGTGCCTTCATTCCACTGCTCGCCAACCTTGACGCGATAGTTATACTGGCGGTCGTCCAGGTCGCCGCTGACAGCGGCGCGCCATACGCCGCGCTCCTCCCGCACCATCGCTATCGTATGTCCTGCCACGTCATCATCCCCGTCATACAGTACGACGAAGGCTTCCTCCGCCGTAGGCGCCCATAGCACAAATCGTGTCTGCTGCGGACTGTAGCTGCACCCCAGATCGTCCCCGCTATAAGCGTAATGGGCATCGAATGCTGGTGAAAATACGGTGATGCCTGTAGATGTTCTTCCATAATCGAGCGGGCGCTCCGGTTTCTTTTGTACAGCCATGGCATGCCCTCCGGTCTGATGTAGTGTGTAGTGTGCTGTATTAATTTAAGCAGGAAAGGGGCGCGGTGTCCAACAATTGGACGGAAAAATAACGTTTGGCGATCTGATTGCGAGCAGGAGGACAGCAGCAAACCGGGCAGGCCCTGTTATGATGACAAACTGGAAGCAGATTGACAACTCAAGTGTATGAAGCATATAATACGCTTATAGTGTATGAACTACTTAATACATACACTAAGAGGATGTGAGGAAGAGGCATGAAAACAGAGGGTGGCTGGGAGAATGTTGTGTTCAACAGCCGTGATCCGGTGTATTTGCAGGTTGTGCGGCATTTCAAGGAACAGATCGTCACCGGCCGTCTATGCGCCGGACAAGTCATTCCATCGCGCCGGGAGCTGGGGGCTCTGCTCAAGATTAATCCCAATACGGCGCAGCGAGCGTACAAGGAGATGGAGGAGTGCCAATTGATAGTCACCGAAGGGAATTCGCCTAGCCGGATTACCTCAGAGGAGAACGTATTGCGGGCGATACGCACCGAGCTGCTGAGCGAAGCGGTGGAGGCGTTTGTAAGCTCGGTAGCGAAGATTGACGTTCCGCTTGATGAGCTCGTTGAGCTGGTGAAGAGCAAATATGAGCAGGCGCAGGCTAATCCGCGCACAGCGCCAATGAACACGGGAGAGGGAGGGAGTCCGCATGATTGAGATTCATCAGCTATGCAAGCACTATCGCAAGCGACCGGTGCTGCAGGAGGTAACATTTACCGTAGAGAAAGGACAGATTACTTGCCTGATCGGCATGAATGGGGCAGGCAAATCAACGATCATGAAGGCAATCGCTGGATTGCTTCCGGTGACGAGCGGACATATCCGAATCGATGGGCAGCCGCTTCACAAATCAACCTATGAGAAGCTAGCCTTCATCCCGGATCATCTGACGATGCCCTCAGGCATGAAGCTGTCGGAGGGGCTGCAATTCATGGCGGATTTCTATGCGAGCTGGGATCGGGAGCGGGCGGGAGAACTGATGCGTTTCTTTCGTCTGGAGGAGGGAGAGCGGGTGGGCAACTTGTCCAAGGGGACAGCCAGCAAGTACAATCTGGTGCTCGGACTGGGGCAACAGACCGATTATGTGCTTATGGATGAGCCCTTCTCCGGCATCGACCTGTTCAGCCGCGAGCAGATCGCCGAGGTGTTCTCCAGCGAGCTGATCGAGGAGCGGGGCGTGCTGCTGACCACTCATGAGGTGAGCGAGATGGAGTATCTGATTGATAAGGCGGTTATTTTATTGGGAGGCAAGGTACATATGGAGTTGGACTGCGAGCAGATGCGCAGCGAGCAAGGAAAGTCTCTTGTTGATCTGATGAGGGAGGTATATGCCTCATGAGTTATTATTGGAAGCTGGTTCATATGGAGATTTACCGCTTTCGTTATGTTCTTGTCAGTATGATGGGGCTGGTGGCGCTCGTCCAGCTTGGCGCGATAGCCTTATATGCGCTGGATGAGGTTGCGGTCTGGCAGGAGTATATTCGTCAGCATGGAATGTGGGAGAGTCAGCCGATGATGTCCTTCCCGCAAGCGATGGTTGACATTCAGTTCTGGTACACGTTGCCGGTGCTGCTGTGTGCCGCTGTTCTTGCGCTCTATATGTTTATAATCTGGTACCGCGATTGGTTTGGCGGTCACACCTTTATGTATCGGCTGCTCATGCTGCCCACTGCAAGAAGCCAGATCTACTGGGCGAAGCTGACCGCTATCCTCGTCTTTGTGCTGTCCTTGCTTGGCTTCCAGGTGCTGCTGATGTGGATGGAGTATGGACTGTTTATGGGGATGGTGCCGTCAGAGCTCGTCGCGCCTTCCTATATTGCGGAGGGGATTGAAGTCAACACGGTACTCAATCTATTGTTGCCGCGGACATTTGAGTATTTTATCTATCGCTGCGGACTAGGCGTCCTGATGATGTTGATTGTGTTTAATGCGATATTGCTGGAACGAAGCTACCGGAGGCTGATCGGTATCGGCTATGCAGTAGGCTATGCCATCGTCTGCCTGCTGGTAACGTTGCTCCCGTTGCTATTCAAGCGACTGATTCGCTCGAACTATCTGTATCCGGAGGAATTCGTCATGCTGGAGTGGCTGGCCTGCCTGCTCGTCGCTGCCGGATCGGCATGGTTAGGTAATCGACTGCTGAAGAAGAAAATAACCGTGTAAAGCGACAGATAGATAGGCAGGGAATGGAGAGGAGAGAGGGAGATGAAGCGTTACTTGGGGACATGGTTCCTTGGCGTCTTTGCTGTGGTATCGCTCGGGAGCTATTACCTGTTCGGAGCTTCGGGAGGCCTGCCTGATTTTAAGCTGGAGAAGCTGGAGGGCGCTGCGTCAGAGGAGGAGCGGATGGTGCTTTATGGGAGTTACACGGGTCTATCAAACCTTAACGGCTTGGGCAACTATAAAAGATTGTCGATTTCCTCACAGGGAACCGATTATTTCCTCCGCCGCTCATTTATTGAAAGAGATACCGTCCTAAATTATGATCAGCTTGACCTTCACGATGATTTGACAGCGCTGAAGCGTCCATATCGTTCATTTATGAGAGAGAAGAGCAATGCCGAGGGCTTCTACAAGGATGAGCAGTGGCTCATCTATGCAGGTGTAGCACTGCGCCAAGCTTCAGGTAAGGAGCAAGACTATGTATTGCAACTGGAAACGCTTGACCTGGCGACCGGCGAGACGAAGCAGTTGGAGCAGCGGTTGGCTGGCGGGCTGGAATACTCCTGGATGAATGTGCGCGATGTGCAGCTTCTGGATGATGAACTGCATGTTATGGTGGATAGCCGGGGGAGTCAGGGCAGCAGCTTCTATGAGTATATTTTTCATCTCACGGATGGAGCATTGCTCGACCAGCGCAAGCTGGAGTATGCGGTGGAGCTGCAAACCATGGTCAGAGGCAAGACACCATCCAAACCCTCGGAATGGCTCCTGTTCACAACAACGAAGCCGGAGAGCGGCATCATGAGAAAGCAAGCCATTCTCTATTCCTATCGCACAGGCCAATACGTTGCCTTGCCCAAGATGGACCTATGGAGCAACGGTACGGTTAACCGGGACCATACCGATTATAGCCTGGATGAGCAATGGGTAACCTTCGCCTCATTTGACGCTGGAGAGATAACGATCATCAGGTATGATCTGGAGAGCGGCAGGCCATTAACCGATGAGCTGCGTCTGACTGCGGAACGGCTTGGAGGTGAAGTTATCAGTAAGATTGCCATAGAACAGCAGCGGATCTATGCGTTGATCTATGATAATATTATGACTCCTGAACATAAGATAATCCTCGCAGCTATCGACGCTGTCACCGGAGAGGTTCTCTACCGTGGACAGGTTGTCCCTTCTGGCAGAGAGCAAGCGGATATGAAGCGCCTGAGTGTCGATCTGCGCCCTTATTGATCATACGACCTTTCGCGTAAAGCGACAGATAAATAGGCAGGGAATGGAGAGGAGAGAGGGAGATGAAGCGTTACCTATGGACAGGGTTCCTTGGCGTCTTTGCTATGGTATCGATTGGTGGCTATTACCTGTTCGGAGCGTCGGGGGGCCTGCCTGATTTTAAGCTGGTGAAGCTGGAGGGAGCCGTGTCAGAGGAGGAGCAGCGGATGAAGCTCCATGGGCAATATTTGGTTAGCTCTCGCACAGAATTTAAATCGTTGTTCATTACCTCTCAAGGTGCAGAATACTTCCTCCGCAGATTTTTTTCCAGTGTAAGTACGGGTGGTGTGTTTGCCAGTTCATTTGACAGTTATGATGATCTGGTAGAGCTGAAGCGCCAATATCGTTCATTTATGAGGGCGAAACGCAATATCAACGGCTTCTACAAGGATGAGCGATGGCTTATCCATGGAGATGTAGAAACGCACGACGATTCAGACAAGAGGCAAGACCCTGTGCTGCAACTGGAAGCGCTTGACCTGGAGACGGGCAAGACGAAACGATTGGAGCAGCGGCTGGCTGATCAGACAGAAGACTCCTCAATGGAAGTAAAGGATGTGCAACTGTTGGAGGATGAACTGCATGTATTAATGAGAGAGGGCCGCATCCTGAATGAGTACATTTTCGATTTCCCCGAGGGAGTATTGATCGGCCAGCGCAGGCTGGAGTATCCTGAGGGACTGCATACCATTGTAAGGAGCGAGACGCGCTCCAAGCCCTCGGAATGGCTCCTGTTCACAACGTCGGAGCGGGTAGCGGGGCCATTAGCTGTCCAAGAGCCACAGGAGCTGGATCGAATGAGAAAACAAATCGCCTTAGGGAATCACTCGGTCATGAGAAATCCAACGGCCAAGAGAATGCAAGCCATTCTCTATTCCTATCGCACAGGTCAATTCGTTGCCCTGCCGAAGGTTTACCTGTACAATACGGTACAGCAGGATAATGCCCAATATAGCTTGGATGAGGAAGGGGTAACCTTCGCTTCCGTTGACGATGGAGAAATAACGATCATCAGGTATGATCTTGCGAGCGGCAAGCCAATGACCGATGAGCTGCGTCTGCCTGCGGAGCGGCTTGGAGGCGAAGTTATCGGCCAGATCGTTATAGAACAGCAGCGAATCTACGCGTTGATCTACGATGCTGAACGGAAGCCAGAGCATAAGATCATTCTGGCGATGATCGATGCAGTTACCGGAGACGTTCTCTATCGCGGACAGGTTCTCCCGTCTGACAGCGAGCAAGCGGACATGGAGCGCCTGGATGTCAAGCTCCGTCCTTTTTATTAAACACGATCTCTCGTCAGATGCCAGCAAGATTCAAGACCGAATGGATAGGGTAAAAAATGGCATCCTAATGATGCGTTGGAAGGGCTGTGGCAACACCCGAGTGCTTCCATGACGCGCAACAGAAAGGGGCACTGACCGATGAGAAGGAAGCATAGCATGACCATGCTGACCATGTTGCTGCTTGCGCTGCTGCTTATGCTCGCAGGCTGCCAGAATACGAAGCAGACGGAGCTGGTGGAGGAAGCGGGCAGAGGCGGAGGGCCGCCAGCTTCATCGGAATCGGGGCAGCAGGGCGGCTCGGCGGCTGCGCCGGAGCAGGGGACAGCAACGGACGATGGGGCTGGCTATATGCCGACAGGCCGTGTAACGGCTTTGCGCCTCGCGGACGCGGATACAGGCTGGATCGGCGGGGAGGGCTGGATTGCGCGGACGGACGACAGAGGCAAGCAATGGCAGCGACAGTATGAAGGAAGCGGCACGGTTGCCCAGCTATTTGCCTTGAATGCCGAGCAAGCGTGGGCGACGCTCCGCACGAACGGCCAGGTAACGGGCGGCTCGCTGAAGCTGCTCCATACCTCGGATGGCGGAAAGAGCTGGCGGAATGCGGGAGAGGTTTCGAATGACGGGTTTTTGCATTTTGTCACTCCGGAGGAGGGGCTAAGCGGACGCGCTCATACGACAGACGGAGGCGCGACCTGGTCGGAGCTGCCGATGCCAGAGGGCATCGCTGGGGACCCGTATTTCAATACGGCCAGCTATGGTTGGGCGGTGACGGTTCGCGACGGGAACATGCAGATCATGCACACGGCGGACGGCGGACGCACCTGGACAAGCTCGTTGTCGCGCCAACTGGAGACTGACATTACGGGAACGATCATCCGCTCGGGAGGCACAGGCGATGCATGGGTGGAGCTGGTCGGCGATACCGGCATGACGCAGACATCGTATTCGCTGCTTCATACCGCAGATGGCGGGCAGACCTGGCGGACGGTACTCAACCAATCGACCGCTGGCGGCGGCCCGGCGCCGGGCGTGTCCGCTGAAGAGAAGGCTGCAGGACGTAATGAGGGCAATGCACCGGGGGCGCTCTACGTGGTGGATAGCCAAACTGCTTATATGGGCGGCGTGTGCATGGCATGTGATGAGCCGAATTCGGTCGGCTGGACGCAGGATGGCGGGCGGAGCTGGAGCAGTGGCAGCCAGCGGCTAGCCGGCTACGGAGAGCAGTTGCTGGGCTTCGCTGATGCATCCCGAGGGTGGCTGATCACCAATGATGCACAGGCGCCATCGGTGCTGTATGTGACGGAGGATGGAGGCAGAACATGGACGCAAGCGACGAAGTTTGCTTCCGCCTCTGGCAGCTCTTAGCCTCCAAGCGGGCATCACACGTAGCATCTGGTCGTCCGACCACTCGGCGTCAGCGGAGGCACGGCGCAGGCGGTGTGCCGAGCGGAATAAACCTACATGAACGCAGCGCCGTTCCCATCCTGCTTCGGCAGAGAGGGGACGGCGCTGCTGTTGTTGTGTCCTATGAAGGCTTATAAGCCAGGCAATACCTGGGGCTGCAGTCATCGAGGGCGGGGACGATGGCAGATGCTCGAAGCCCCACTCGATGAAGTTGCGGCAACAAAGCCGCCTGCATCTCTGGCTAAGATGAAGGCTTCAGGCCGGCAAGCTCGCCGTTGCCACGGATGGCGGCCGCCTGATGCTGTGGATTGGGGTGGAAGAAGCCTTCACCCGAGAAGGCTTTGCCGCCAACTGTAATGCCTTGCAGCGTCACTGCAATATCATCGCTGCGGCTGAAGTCGCTCAGCAGCTTCTGCTGGGTGATGCCATTGGCATCAATATACCATAGCCGCGACCCCATATCCGTCACGACGACCAGGCGGGCGGATGAGAAGTCCAGCTTCTCGCTTTTGCCATGCTGCTCGATTCGAAGCTCAATCAACTCGTATTGCTCCATCTTATATCCTCCCGGTTCAGGCATAATGCCGTTGATTGTGTAACGGTTTCCTCTGAAGTCAGATCAGCGTGTTCTACATTACATAGGGATGAACAGACCCGGCCCTCTGCTGCTTGCACACGTATACTGATTGTAAAATGATGTCTGTATATTTGCAACTTATGTGCGGGTGGAAGCGTCTGGGAAATAACAAGAGATAAAGGGGGCTGTTCCAGTGAAGGGGAGAAGGTTAAGGGGTTCGATACATCAGGGCGCGGGGACGAAGGATCACGAATGGGAAGCCGATTCAAGGCGAAGGCGTTACAATCACAGGGTCACTCATGCTAGCCGGAATCAACGGGTTCAGCATGGATGTGGATGGAGGCTGCTGGTTCTGCTCTGTCTGCTCGCTATGGCTGCAGCGGGTTGTAGCTCTGGTGCCAGCGACACTGTGCCTCTATCCTCTCCCGCACGGGGAGAAATGTCCTCTAGTGCGTTACAGCGTGTGGAAACGAAAGCAGATGACTCCACACGCAATGAAGCTTCAGAGCCGATGCCAGCCGCAGACAAGGCCATACAAGGAGCAGTGGGAGGACAACAGGGGCCGGAGCCGCGAGCGGGGCAACTGACCGCAGGGGAATGGACAGATGTGTTGAATTGGGGGGAGTGGCTGGACAAACTCAACGGCAAGGAAGGCGCGGATGCGTTGCAGGTATGGGGAATGTATCCGTTGCACCGGTTGGTCATTGAGGTGAGGTCAGGCGACAGCCCGGCCGCGGATGTCAAGGTGGCAGTGAAGCATCCCGATGGTGAGGTGATGTGGGAGAGCCGGACGGATCTGCAGGGTCGGGCATACGCTTATCCACTGCTATTCGAGCAGCCAGGCAGAAGCACGCCCAAGACGGCCTATCAGGTGGAGGCATTCGTGAACGGTCAGTCCGTTGCATCGGCTGCGGAGGTGGAGCTGTCCACAGGACAGCCGGTCGTGCTCGATATAGGCAGCACACCTGCGTTGTCCAACAAGGTTGATCTCATGCTGGTCGTCGATACAACCGGCTCGATGGCCGACGAGCTGCAGTATTTATCTGCCGAGCTGAAGGATGTCGTGACCCGTGCTGCCGAGCAGAGCGGTGACAGGCTCGCCTTCCGGCTGTCGGCCAATTTCTACCGGGATCATGAGGATGAGTACGTCGTGCGATCCTATCCCTTCACGGAGGAGGTCGATGAGGTCGTGCGCCAAATGTCGGCCCAGTCGGCGGCTGGCGGCGGCGACTACCCGGAGGCGGTGGATGAAGCGCTGCAGGATGCGCTCTACGGGCATGAATGGAGTGAGCAGGCCCGAGCACGTCTGCTGCTGCTGGTGCTGGACGCGCCACCGCATGATGATCGGAAGTCGCTGTCCCGGATGAGGGAGCTGACAGCGGAAGCGGCTCGAATGGGAGTGAGGATCATCCCGGTTGCATCCAGCGGCGTGGACAAGAGCACAGAATATCTGCTGCGCACTCTGGCAGTAGCGACTGGCGGGAGCTATGTGTTTCTGACCAATGACAGCGGCATCGGCAACGACCATATCGAACCGGACATCGACCAGTATGAGGTCAGACCGCTTAACGATCTGCTCGTGGAGCTGATCCTGCGCAATACACAGCAACAGTAGCTTCCCGTATCGGATCTTTCCAGACATCACAAATACGGGCAGCATCACAGATCATCTCGCCTTGCGTGGAGCATCCACGCAAGGTTTTTTGGCTGTCAGAGGACAAGCCAAACGTATCCGGTTGCCAGAGGACAAGCAACAGCCTATTCGGCTGACAGGGGCTAGCAAGAGTGTATTTGGCCGCCAGGGAGCGAGGTCTGACCGACCGCCGTCATGCAGCAATGCACCGCGCGCTGGGAGCTGCGCGCGGTGCGAAAACAGCAGCGCTGAATAGGTGGATCAAGCGTCGTCATTGTGCGGGTGTTAAGGAATGGTTCAGGAGTATGTGTATACTTATAGGTATACCCACCATTAGATATACACTCGATACATCCCATACATCGGAGTCGAAGCATGGGGCAAGCAGCGACATCCCTCCTGATTAGGCCGACTTGCAAACCACGAATTTCAATGACAGGTGAATTTCTCTGCGCAGGACTGGACAAAGACATGGACCTTCCTCCAAACTATACAATAGAAACGATCAGCTTGGGGCTTTGAGATATCATGAGATAGGAATCGGCTGTGGAGGGCGCACAGATGCTCGGGAAGCAGCCAACGGGCAATACATCGCAAAATGTATAGGGGAAGGGATTCATGTGAGCGGTCATATGCAGGATGAATACGGCTGGAATACAGTCTGGGGAAGGCTCAAGGCCTCCCCGCTTGGCGACCGCGCCATCGTGCTGTCTGCAGCCTTCGAGCCGGAGGGACGCCCATGGGAGGCGCTGGCCAGGCTAGCGTATGCGATGCGTATGAGGAAGCCGTTATGGCTTGAGGATGTGGTGCCGGCCTATGATACGGTGACGCTGTACTATCATCCTTATACGCTGCACCGCCATGCTGCTGTGCTTCGCAGCGGCCGCGAAGACGGAGACCGCGTGAATGGACGTATAAGCGGTGCTGGATCAAGCGCGGAGGATCGGGGCAAGGAGCTGCTAGTGCAGGCCTCGGTGTCATCGTATGCTGCGGGCGGGAAGTACGCTTCACCGGACGGGGGCATGTCAGCGGGAATGGCGGAGCGTCCATATGATCTGGTCGCGCAGTGGATCGGGCAACTGCTGGGCGACTGGGCGGATCAGGAGGAGGGTGAAGCATCGCGCCTCGTCCTGATCCCGGTATGCTATGGCGGTGCGGAAGGGCCGGATCTTGAGGAGGCGGCGCAGCGGGCAGGACTGTCTGCTGCGGACTATGTGGAGCTGCACAGCAGCACGGACTATACGGTAGCGATGATGGGATTCATGCCAGGCTTCCCGTATCTGGTTGGCTTGCCGCCGCAGCTTGCACAGCCGCGGCGGAGCGAGCCGCGCACGCGCGTGCCCGCAGGGTCGGTTGCCGTCGCTGCGGAGCAGACGGGCATCTATCCGGTGGATGCGCCGGGCGGCTGGCAGTTGATTGGACGCACGCCCTTGAAGCTATTCGATGCATTGGCAGAGGACCCGGCCCTACTGCGGACGGGTGATCGTGTTCGCTTTGTCCCGATCTCGCCGGAGCAACGGGCAGGTGCGGAAGGAGCGTGGGGCGGATGAGTCTGATGATCATCAAGCCCGGGCTGTATGCGACGGTGCAGGACACCGGCAGGCCGGGACTGCGGCATGCCGGTGTTGCACAGGGAGGGGCGATGGACAGCTACGCGCTCCAGGTGGCGAACCTGCTCGTCGGCAATGATCGCGCGGCGGCAGGACTGGAGCTGACGCTCGTCGGGCCGACGCTGCTGGCAGAGCAGGATCTGCTGCTGGCGCTGACAGGCGCCGATATGACGCCGAGGCTGGCGAGCGGCGAGAGCGTGCCGATGTGGCGGCCGATATGGCTGGCCGCCGGAGAGACGCTGGTGCTGGGGCGCGCCGCCGCCGGCTGCCGCGCCTATCTGGCGGTGGCGGGCGGCATCCTCGCGCCGCCGCAGCTCGGCGGGCGCGGCACCGATGTGCGCGCCCGAGTGGGCGGCCTAGCTGGCCGCCCACTCGCCGCAGGCGATGCGCTCCCCTGCCTGGGTGCAGGGGAGCTGGCGCCGCCTGCGGCTGCGCTGGCCGCGATGCTCAGCCAGCGCGCCCGCAGCCAGGGCCGCCGCATGGGCATGGCGGCCCCGGCCTGGTATGCGCCGCCGCGAGCCTACGGCGGCGCCAGCGCGGACGGCATCGAGCTGCGCGCGATGCCGGGGGCGGAGCGCGGGCAATTCAGCGAAGCTGCCCGCGCCGCCTTTGAGCGGGAGCCGTTCACGGTGGCTCCCGCGTCCGATCGGATGGGGCTGCGCCTTAGCGGCCCCATCCTGGAGCGCCTGTCCCGTGCGGAGCTGCGCTCGCACGGGGTGGCGCCCGGCACGGTGCAGGTGCCGCCGGGCGGGAATCCCGTCGTACTGGCCGCGGATTGCCAGACGACCGGAGGCTACCCCAAGCTGGCGCAGATTGCCTCTGTGGATCTGCCACTGCTCGGTCAGGCACGCCCTGGCGATCGTATCTGGTTCCGAACGATTGCGCTTGCACAGGCGCAGCGCCTTGACCTCGAGCGTGAGCGTGAGCTGGCACGGCTGGAGCAGGGCATACGCCTGGCAGCATCGCGGGGCGATGAGCCAGATCCGGGACGTGCAGGAGGCGTATAGACCTTAGGCTAGCCAGGTGTGAGGCGAAGCCAAGGAGACAGGAGTAGCCCGATGAGGCTGCCTGCCGCTTCCGGTGGTGTACCCGTAGCGCACAGCGGTACGCCGGGGAGTCGTCAACTTCCATCCTTGTGTAGTAATTAAGGTATTTTTGAAAATTAGTCTATATCATTTTGGCTGTGGTCGTTTATACTAGATGCAGTTGAGAAATATTTTCCACTGTAAGCGAAGCGAAGGAGCGTATCCGTTCAGATTGGCTGCAAATCAGGTGCGCCGAGGATGGCGGGCGTTCGCCTTAATATCCGCTCAGGGTGTAGAAGGGGTACGGAAGTTGAAAACAATCGATTTAAACTGTGATATGGGTGAAGGCTTTGGCGCTTATGCCTTCGGTCAAGATGATCGGCTGCTGCCTTACATTTCGTCGGCTAACATTGCCTGTGGCTTTCATGCGGGCGACCCGCATATTATGCGCGATACAGTGGAACGGTGCCTGGAGGCTGGGGTGGCTATAGGGGCTCACCCGGGATTGCCCGACCGTCTCGGCTTTGGACGACGGGAGCTGTCTATTACTGCGCGCGAGGCCTATGATTATCTGCTCTATCAGATCGGCGCTCTAGAGGCGTTCGTGCGCGCTGCCGGAGCGCGGCTGAACCATGTGAAGCCCCATGGCGCACTCTATCATATGGCAGGCCATCGGCCGGAGCTGGCCGATGCGGTCATTCAAGCCGTGTGTGCCGTGAACCCGCAGCTAATGCTGTATGCACAGGCGGGCAGTCTGCTGCTGGAGCATGCCAAGGCAGCGGGGCTGACTGTTGCTGCGGAGGCATTTGCAGACCGCACCTATCAGCCTGGGGGCGGGCTTACGCCGCGTTCGCAGCCTGGGGCGCTCATCGTAGAGCCGGAGCAGGCGCTGCGTCAGGCGCTGTCCATCGCGCAGAGCGGCATGGCCTACACCCCGGAGGGGGTGCAGGTGGCGGTGCGAGCGGATACGATCTGTCTGCATGGCGACGGGCCAGGAGCAGCCGAATTTGCCAGGCTTCTGCAAGAAGGGCTGCAATCGGCAGGAATTCGAATCGCACAGCCTGGAGGTTCCCATGAGCTCTAGCAGCCAATCGTTCCGAATGATGAGTCGTTCGGAGCTGAAGACGGTCGGCGCAGCCGCAGCGGCGGGAGCAAGCTTCCTGCTGTTATTGTTGCTGCGCAAGGATGTCTATACGGTCTTCGATGCCGAGTCTTATCTCATGATGCACATCATCATCAAGTTTTTCAGCTTTGCCATGTGCTTCTCTATTGTCTTTTTGGGAGCGATCTTCTTCGTCCATACGTTGTCCAGGCAGCGGCTCTATTCCGCCGCATTATTCCTCGTCGTCGGTATGATGGAGCTATGCGAGGCGCTCACCTCATGGGGCGGGCTATCCATCCCGTTCGGCGAGCAGGGCGAGATATCCTTGTATAGCCTCGTTAGCGCATCCGGTCAATTGGTAATGGCGCTGGGCATCTTGCTTATATTTACACGGGAGGACAAGCAGCAGATGGCGCCCGTTCGACTGCTGCTGTTCTCGTCCGCGCTGGCGGGAGGCATAGCGCTGTGTGTGTTGGCTTCACAGGCTCCGCGCATGTTTCCGCTCGTGTTTGGCGGAGAGGGCTATATAATGATGCGCGAGACGTGCCAACTGATAACGATCGTGCTTCTGATACTTACAATTTTCATGATCATGTACCGCAACCGAGCCGATAAGCCGCAGGCGCTGCTGTTGATTGTCCAAGGGCTGCTGTTCTTTCTGTTCGCCAGTCTGCAATTCATGATCTCAAGCGCAGATGGAGACACGGACATGCTGGCCGGACAGTTATATAACTTGCTAGGCTACTATTATTTGTTGCGCGGCATCTATTACGTTACGCTTGAGGAGCCGCATCGACGCCATCGGCAGGCAGAGGAGCGCATCAACTTCCTTGCTTACCATGACGAGCTGACAGGCTTGTCCAACCGCAGACTATTCCAGGAGCGACTAGGGGAAGAGCTGGTGCGCGCCCGCAGCAGCGGCAAAAAAATGGCGGTCATCCTCCTTGACATCGACCGCTTCAAGACCATTAACGATACACTTGGCCATTCCTTCGGGGATCAGATTCTGAGCGCGGTCGCTGGCAGGCTGCAGCGCATCGTTCCATACCCGAATTGCGTCTTTCGAATGGGGGGCGATGAGTTCACCATTATACTGCCTTATCTGCGCCTCCCCGAGGAGGCGATTCAGACGGCAGAGGCGCTGATGAGACTGTTTCATTCCCCGATTGCGATCGGCGAGGCGGAATACCACATCACCATCAGTCTGGGTATCTCGTTGTATCCCGATGACGGGGATAGCGTCGAGCAGTTGGTGAAGAACGCAGATGTTGCCATGTACAGTGCCAAGGCACAGCGCAATGATTTCAAACGATTTACACCGCAAATGAACGAGCGCGCAGGCGAGCGGCTGGCGCTGGAGAATGATCTGCGGCGCGCGCTGGAGCACACCCAATTCAAGATGAACTATCAGCCGCTTGTTGAGCTGGAGACGGGTAGAGTGGTGGGCGTCGAGGCGCTCGTGAGATGGCAGCATCCGCAGCGCGGCATGATACCGCCGGGAGACTTCATCCCGCTCTCAGAGGAGACGGGTTTTATTCTGCCGCTTGGCGAATGGGTGCTTCGCGAGGCATGCCGTCAAAACAAGCAGTGGCAGGATGAGGGACTGCCGAAGATGATGATGTCGGTGAACCTGTCCATGCGCCAGTTCAAGCAGTACAAGCTAGTGGAGCGTGTAGCAGCTATATTGCGGGAAACCGGACTTGAAGCGCGCTATCTGGAGCTGGAAATTACGGAGAGTATGACGACTGAGGTGGATTATGCAGTGGAGACGCTAACCCGGCTGAAGGCGCTGGGTGTACGCATTAGCGTAGATGATTTCGGCACCGGGTATAGCTCGCTCATCTACCTCAAGCGACTGCCGATTGACAAGCTGAAGATCGACCGTTCCTTTGTCAGCGATGTGATGCATGACAGTAATGATGCCGCCATTGTGAGCACGATCGCAGCGATGGCCAAGCACTTGAAGCTCCGTATTACGGCGGAAGGCGTCGAGGATGCCGCTCAACTGGAATTTCTGCGCAGACAGCAGTGCGAGGAAGCGCAAGGCTATTTCTTCGGGAGGCCGATGCCGCCAACCGATTTTGCCGCATGGCTGCAGCAGCATAAGCTAGTATAAGCCGAGGCTGGATGCATCCAACCGTGACAAGCGCTCCAGACCCTCTATGTAATGCACAAACGAGCACACCCAAGAATGCTATTGAAGAAGGCATTGTTGAGGTGTGTTTTTTTATAGATAGGAATGGATGAGTGCGATTCACCTGATATGACCTTCTATCTACGGGGAACGAAGCTTAGCTCATCAAGGACGACAGCAGCCGTTGCAGGCTGTTACGGTATAAGCGGCTGAGAGCCGCTGTCCTTCGTCCTCGCTTCTCTACTTCTAGTCGGACAGCCTAGACAGCATATTGGGCATGCTCCAGGAAGGCGGTAATCAGGCGATGGGGAGCTTCATAGCTGGAGGCAAGCTGTGGCACAAATAAGGTTCCGATATAGAAATGGTGATGTGGGAGCTCGATAATTCGCGGCTCGCCATGGGCATCAGTACCGGTTATCCTGAGCTCAGACTGCTGAATCGCTGGCAGGTAAGCGGGGTTCAAGCCGTAGCTGCATCGGAAGTGCTCGATGGTAGCATCCGCTTGGTAGATGTCGTGTGCCTGCGAGTCGGAATGAATGAGCACCTCCCCTTGCTTCCCAGCTAGAGAGCAAGCTAGTCTGCTGATGAACGGATCAGTCGCATCTGGAGCAAACTCCTCATATTCGGCATCCGAGAGGAGCAGCTTGTTCCTGGCGTACTCCATCAGCATATGCTGAAAGCCGCCGCATGTCCCCAGGAGCGGTATATTGTTCTGGCGGGCCAGGCGGATGACATGCAGGATGCCTGAGATAGAGGCATGGGCACCCGGTGCAATCCAGAATCCGTCATAGGTGCTCGCATCAAGCTTGGCGGGCAGTTGTTCGGTAGCCAGCCACTCGTATTCCACATGGACATCAAGATGGCGGGCGCTATGCAGCAGTGATGCTTGTGTAGCCTCATGAGACGGATAGTGTGGATGGTAATCGCCGACGATGCCGATATTCAACGTAATCACTCCTGAGCATGATATAATCTTGACACTATCATACCTAGTGCATCAGCAGACGGCAAGAAATATGATAGGTTCAATGGAGCAGATTTGATCTGATGCCTAATGCGTCGTACATGGCTCTCTCAGGCTCAGACTTACTACGTGAATCGAGACGCGGCCAACAGGACACGATGCCACTTCGCTGGTGCCTGACTTTGGATGCAGCCTGCAACTGGGCATAGGACATCAGATGCTGTGAAGGAGAAGGTAAGCGCTTTAAATTTCTTACTATACTACAGTAATTAGGAGAATGAGGATGCTCAAATTAAAATATTTATTTCACAATGAGAGCCTGGCTAAGATGCTGCTGGGACACTGGGAATACGATGAGGAGTCGCTGGATCTGTTCAAGTATTACCGCATCTCCTCGAATGCGGTCTATCCCTTTCGCTTCCAGGGGAGAACACAGTTGCTGAGATTTGCCCCTGCGCCGGAGAAGCGTCAGGAGAACGTGCTGGCTGAGCTGGAGTTCATCGCTTACCTGCGTTCACGTGGGTATGGCGCGCTTGAAACGGTGGAAGCTACGGATGGAGTGAAGCTGGTGGAAGCGCAGACTCCGTGGGGGAGTTACTACGCCTCCGTATTCAGACGGGTACCTGGAGCGCAGCTCAGTCAGATCGAGCTGCGAGCGGACATCATCCATCGCTACGGGGCAGCGCTAGGGGAGCTCCACCGCTTGTCCAGCACGTATGAGCCTGCGGCCGCTGGCTGCAAGCGATGGTCATGGCAGGAGGCATTGGCCTGGATGCAGGAAGAGCTGGCGGCCTTCCCCATGGAGTCAGCCGCACTCGCGGAAGCGGAGCTGCTGCAGGACTGTCTATCCCGGATGCCTGCCTCATCAGCCGATTATGGTCTGATTCATTATGATTTTGAATGCGACAATGTGTTTTATGATGAACAGACACAGATGTGCCATGTCATCGATTTTGATGATGCTCTCTATCATTGGTATGTAATGGATATCGAGCAGGCGCTGGGCAGCCTGCAGGATGAGCTCCCTGCGGAGCAGATGGAGCAGGCTAGACGAGCCTTCCTGGATGGCTATGCCACAACCTATGATCTGCCCGAGGAGAACATGGTGCTGGTGGCGGCCTGTAGACGGTTCGCGGGTCTCTATAGTTATGTTCGCTGTCTGCGGGCGCTGTCCGAGCAATGGAACCATGAGCCGGAATGGATGACAGGGCTGCGTGCTCATCTGCAGCAGCGAATGAAGGGAATCGCCGACATTTTTGGTACAGAGATTCGGTGAGTGGAAAGCGGCAGTTACGCTGAAATAGGCATCTAAAGTCCCTGTTATTTTGTCGAATCTTATCTTATTTTAGTTTTTTAGAACTATTAAAGCGAGATTTAATCATGGTAAAGGTATCCACATTGATGTAAAATGATGTCATGCCATGCTGCGATTGGTGATGCAGGTTAACCTAGATCAAGAGAGTGCGGCTCTTGTCTATCTGTACGGTGGCAGGGCAGGGGTAACAACAGGGGCTTTTTACAAAAGTTAGAAGAGGTGCAGCCAGATGTTCGGAAAAGCTATATCGCTGAAGACGAAGCTCATCGCCGTTATTTCATTGTTTACCATGATGGTTGTTTGTGCAATCTCCGCGATGGATTACTATCAACTGAAGCAAAGCATTATTGAAGAGGAATCAGTACAATACGAGTTAATTCAAGACCAGATTGTAGGCGCGGTAAAAAATATCGACCGGGTATACCGTGTCTTCGAGGAAGATATGGACCTGCAGATGAAGAAAGCGCTCGAGGAGATGGCCGCGAAGTACGAGAGCGAGCCTGATCTGGGGCAATGGGATTATGCCGCACTGAAGAACCGATATAACGGGATAGACATCTATGTCATTGACCGCAGCATCAAGGTTGCCTACTCCAATCTGGAGAAGGAGGTTGGGCTGGACTTCAGTGATGCGGGATCATTTACGGCACTGCTGAAGGAGCGCCTGGATGGCAAGTCGTTCACCGCCGACGGGATGGAGGTTTCTGTCAATACGGGAGAGATTCGCAAGTATGCCTACCTTCCGACGCCGGATAATCAATATCTGCTGGAGGTAGGCATCAGCCTGCAGGACAGCAGCCTGTTCAACACCTTTAATTTCCTGGATGTATCCAAGGATATCCTGCAAAAGTACGATCTTGTGCGGGATATTACGGTTTATACACATGACGGGTATGCATTAGGCAAGCAGGGTGCTGACGGCAAGGCATCGCAGCCTGCCGAGCAGATGAGAGCGCTATTCGACGAGGCCTTCAAGAATCAGGAGATTCGGGAGAAGACGGTCATGGCCGAGGGCAAGGAGCTGCTCTATCGCTATGCTCCGTATCGGTTGGACGAGCAGTCTAACGATCTTAGCCGCTCGCGTGTCATCGAGATTGTATATGACAACACAGCGCTCCATGCGTTGCTTGCAGGCAAGCTGAAGGAATCGGTCATTAAGGTGCTGGTTGCCGTCGTGCTCGCAGTGCTGGTTGCAATTCTCATTGGCCGTCTGGTGACCAGACCCTTCGAGCGAATGAAGCAGCTTGTGGAGCGAACGGCGCAGTTCGACTTGCGTGATGAGCTGTCCTATAACGTGAGGACGAAGGACGAGATCGGGCAGATGGCGCAATCGATTCTGGAGATGCGCAGTCATCTGCGCGGAGTAGTGCAGCAGTTGCTCCAAGCATCGGGTTCCCTGGCAGAGAACGCCCAATCGATCCGCAGCTCGACTGCAGAGGTAAGCGGGCAATCCAAAGGAACGGCTGAGGCAGCCGAGCTATCGCTCAGACAGGTGCAGGAGACGATGGCGACGACGGAGGAGATGAATGCAACACTGAATGATATTCAGACGGTCATTCATTCGGTTGCGGAGCAGACGACGGAGGCTGCAGCGACTTCGGTTGAGGTTAGCCGCCGTGCGGACGGACTGAAGCACAGCTCCACAGAGGCCCAAGATACAGCCGCGCATATCTATATGGAAGTGAAGGAGGAGGTGGAGACGGCGATCTCGCAATCCTCGTCTTCGATGGAGCAGATTCATCAGACTGTAGACGCGATCCTGAACATTGCGAAGCAGACGAATATGCTGGCGCTGAACGCTGCGATCGAAGCGTCGCGCGCTGGTGAGAGCGGCCGGGGCTTCTCCGTTGTGGCGGAGGAGATTCGCAGGCTGGCAACACACTCCTCTGAGCTGGTCGGCAACATTCAGGCGGTCATCCAGGTGGTCCGGGAGTCAGTCGATCATCTGTCCAGCAGCTCGACGAAGGTGCTGGATTTTATCGATCAGAAGGTGCGGGCGGACTATGCGACCTTGATCGACATCTCCTCGCAATACGATGGCGATGCGAAGTACTTCGGCTCGTTGCTCTCCGAGTTCAGCGCGGCGTTCGAGCAATTGAGCGCCTCAATTACCAGCACCGTCGATGCGGTAGAGCATATTACGGAATCTGTCGCCATGAATACCGAGCAGATTGAGACGATCTCGGAGCAATCTAGCCGGATCGCCGGGAGCAATGATGAGATTGCTGCCATCTCGCAGAAGAATTCCGAATACGCTTCTCTTCTGCGTGACATCGTGGAACGGTTCAAAGTATAAGACATCGGAGCCCCCGCTAAGCTCGAACAACATGAGTGGCGGGGGCAATAAAATCAGCATTATCGTGCTGCGGCAACCCTTCTATGGTACACTATTCCTAATAGGCTCTTAATGAGATGGAGAGGAAGGTTGTTGTTGTGAGATCGAGAATAGAACGTATCCTGCATAGGCTGGATGGGCGCGGGCAGCAGCATCCGCTCATGCCTGAGGCGATCTGGAGCCGCGAGGTGGATGCGCTTATCCGCGAGCTGGACTGGTGCGGGCATGAAGGTGAAACCGCTGTCATCGCTGTGATGGCAGGATTGCATCTGTGCAATGATCATCTGGATGTATCGCACAGCTTTGCGCAGTTGATCGAGCAGGATGCGACGGGCGCTTACTGGCATGGCATCATGCACCGGATGGAGGGTGATTTCTCCAACGGGAAGTACTGGTTCTATCAGGCAGGCAAGCACCCTGCCACGCAAGCCAGCGCGGAACGCATCGCCCTGGCGCTTCGCGATGAACTGAACCCGGAGGCGGCGCCGCCTGGCCGCATTCGCCAGCATATGCTGGATTTCAGGGATCAGAGCGCGTGGAGCCCGTCCGTATTTACCGATGTGGTGCAATGGCAGCAGGGACGGGCGCTTGATCCCGAATTCCGCAGCATGCTCGAACGAATACAGGCAATCGAAGCCCGCGTGCTGTTGAGCGAGACACTGAGGATGTGCAGCTCAATCATCGACAGTCTGACGGAGGATGCCCGATGTTAAGTATAGGGATCGGCGGCTTAACAGGATACAAGGGCCCTGTTGTCTATTAGAACCCCATCGCATGAAATCCAGCATCGACATGGAGCACCTCGCCGGTAATTCCGCGCGACAGGCGGCTGAGGAGAAACATCGTGGCATCGCCCACCTCATCCTGATCGACATTCCGACGCAGCGGCGCCTTGCTGTCCATGGCGGACAGAATATCGTTGAAGCCAGCAACCCCGCCTTTGGCTGACAGAGTGCGGATCGGGCCGGAGGAGACGGCATTGACCCGAATGCCCTCCTTGCCCAGATCCTCGGCGAGATAGCGCACGCTGGCCTCCAGAGCCGCCTTGGCTACTCCCATGACATTATAGTTCCGTACCACCCGCTCAGCGCCCAGATAGCTTTGCGTGACGATGCTGCCGCCCTCTGCCATCAGATGGCGGCATTCTCGCGCCATCGCCACCAGGGAGTAGGCGCTCACATCATGCGCCAGCAGAAACGGCTCCCGCTCCGTATCCGCGAATTCACCCTGCAGGTTATCCTTCTCCGCATAGGCGATGCAATGCGCCAGTCCATGAATGATGCCTACCTGATCCTTAATCGCCGCAAAGGCCCCTGCGATGCTCTCATCGCTGGCGACATCGCAGGGCACACAGAGCAGAGCCTCAATGTGCTGCTGCTCCAGGAGCTGCATTAGCTTCTGGCGAGAGCGCTCCTTGCGATAGGTGAAGATGAGCTGCGCACCAGCAGCATGCAAGGATTTGGCGATGCCCCAGGCAATACTCCGTTCATTGGCTACCCCTGTAACCACGACCGTCTGACCACTCATTATGCCTTTCTGTAACGATGTGCTCATGCTTGATTCCTCCTGCGATATATAGATTCATTCATAATTAATTTGGGCTCAAACCAGAAATCAGTGCTTGACTTGGGCCGAGATGAGACGCTACGGGACAGAGGGTTCTTCCGATCGCTGTTAAAGCCCGATTCCTTTTATTTATATGAGGACTATGGTGGGAATCGG